>CETH01184339.1_pt1 | contig 146013 bp, 137 predicted proteins | sample 361461 | NCBI WGS metagenome assembly CETH01 (sample SAMEA2622695, study PRJEB7988) | marine metagenome | isolation source: saline water (ENVO:00002010), including | reverse complement strand
ATTAGTTATTAAAACTAAAAAAATACTATGTGCTTTCACTATATAGCTGAAGCTTTGGAATTTTATTAGGAGATCTAACAGTGAGCAAGCCTGAATGGGGGACCAAACGTACGTGTCAATCATGCAATACTAGATTTTATGATTTGAGAAAAGAGCCAATTATCTGTCCAAAATGTGGCTCAGAATACGTTAAAACCGCTATAGAATCCGGCCGACGTGGCCGAAGACCAAAAACTAAGGTCAATGAGTTAAATAATAATACAAACACTACTGTTGAAAAAATGGATGGTGATGAGACTGTAAATAAAGAATTAGAAGATAGTATGGAGTTTGTAGAAGACATAGATACAGACAATGATGCAGAAAATGTAATAGAAGACACTACAGATCTAGGGGATGATGAAGACGACGTTGCAATAGTAATTGACGCTATTAACGAAAAAGAAGGGCAAGGAAGCTAAATTAACCAACCCTTTAACTAACTAGTTAAGTTATAGGGGCCATAGCTCAGTTGGGAGAGCGCTTGAATGGCATTCAAGAGGTCGGCGGTTCGATTCCGCCTGGCTCCACCACTTCTGTTTTAAGTGTTGTTGTAATGTTTATTTTTAAAGTCCTAGTATCCAACCTTTATATCAACTAGATTTTTAGGTTTTAGATTTGATCTTACTAAATCTAGATTTTTTATTATCTGCCTTGAGCTTGAAGCCGCATTTGTTATAGCCGCCACATGAGGGGTTAAAGTTATTTTAGGATGATCCCAAAGCTTACTATTTTTTGGCAAAGGTTCCTCGCGAGTAACATCTAGGAATGCATGCTCTATATGCCCAGAATCTAAAACATTAATTAAGTCGCTTTCGATAACGTGCTTTCCTCTCCCTACATTTATTAAATATGCACCAGAGGGCAAATTATAAAGTAAATCTTTATTTATTATATTTTCTGTTTCATTTGTTAGAGGCAAAAGACAGACAAGAATATTCACATTTTTCAAAAAATCATTTAATTCATTTAGTCCCGCATACGAAGAGATTCCAGAGATATTTTTCTTTGTTCTACTCCATCCATAGATTTTAAAATTTAGATCCCTTAGTGCGCTTGCAGTCGCTTGACCGAGTACTCCAAGTCCCATAATTCCAATGGAAAAGTCTTGACTTAAAGTAGAATTTGCATTTTTCCAAATGTGATCTTTCTGCTGGAGAACATAATTTGGCATACCCCTATGACAATATAAGGTTGCCATCACAACATAGTTAACCATTTGATCAGTCAATGAATCTTCGACAATTCGTGTTATAGGAATTCCTTTTGGTAAATCACTAATATTTAATAAATGGTCGACCCCAGCACCTAAGGAAGAAATTAGTCGTAAATTTTTAAAATTGCTCAGCATACCATCTGGGGGATGCCAAACTAAAGCTAACTCAATGGAATCAGGGATATCACAATCAGGCCATACATAGAATTGCATCTTTGGAGCATATAGAGAAAATGCTTCTCTCCAAACATTAGGGTCGTCAACTTGACTATGAAAAATTATTGACATGACTTTTCATAATAAAATTAATAGGCGTTAAAAGAAAATCGATTAAGAATATTCACTATCGTTTACCAGCTTTAGTTTATAGATTAATTCTAGAGCATCTCTAGGAGTTAAGTCATCAGGATTCAGGTCAATTATCATTTGCCTTAGTTTATCTAAATCTTCAAAATTTTCCTTTTTATTTTTATTAACTTCTTGCGAAGCAGAAAACAAAGGTAAATCATGAGTCAATTGTGTTATTTTATTACCTGTATTTCCTTGTTCTACAAGTTCTAAAACCTCCCTCGCTCTCTCTATAACTGCATAAGGTAGTCCAGCAAGTTGTGCCACATGAATACCATATGAGCGATCGGCAGAACCCTTATCTACTGAGTGTAAAAATATAACATCACCTTTCCACTCCTTTACTCTCATAGTATAGCAAGACAAATATTGTAGCTTATCACTCAGTCTTGTGAGCTCGTGGAAATGAGTGGCAAACAGTCCTCTGCAATGGTTAACTTCGTGTAAATGCTCAACTGTTGCCCAGGCTATAGATAGACCGTCATATGTTGCAGTCCCACGCCCTATTTCATCAAGAATTACAAGAGACATTTCTGTGGCTTGATTCAATATTGCAGCTGTTTCTATCATTTCAACCATAAATGTGGAACGACCTCTAGCAAGGTCATCAGCGGCACCAACCCTACTAAACAACTTATCAATTATTCCTATATGTGCATGCTCAGCAGGTACAAATGAACCCATTTGAGCTAGTACGGCTATAATCGCATTTTGTCTTAAAAATGTACTTTTACCTGCCATATTTGGGCCGGTGAGCAACCATAAATGTTCATCTCGTCCTAGATTACAGTCATTAGATATAAAATCATTTTTGTTTAAACCAATTACTTCTACAACTGGATGCCTGCCACCGCGGATATCAAAAGAAAGAGAATTATCGACTATAGGTCGGATATAATTATTTTCTGAAGCAAGCACTGCCAACCCTGAAGTTAAATCTAAACCAGCTAATGCATTAGCAGCCTTTGAGATTTTCCCTGCTTTATTTATTGTATTTTCAATAAGAGAATTAAAAATTTCCATTTCATATAGATGAACACTGTCTATCGCTGCAGAAATTTCTCTCTCTAAATCTGATAGCTCTGTAGTGGTAAAACGAACGGAATTGGCAAGTGTTTGCCTATGGATAAATAAGTCTCCTAATTTACCTATATTGCCTGTTGAGACCTCTACAAAATATCCCAAGATATTATTATATTTAATTTTTAGAGAACTAATCCCTGTCTGATCTTTATAGCGTTCACCTAGTTGAGAAATAAATTTCCTACCTTCATCTCGTAAAAAAATAAGTTTATCAAGCCGATTATCGTAACCCGACTTTACGAAATTTCCTTCTGCAGCTGTCATTGGCGGATTTGTAGTCAAGGCCTGGGAAAGAGTATTTACTAAATCATCATGATTACCTAAGTCATTAAGGAGTCTATTAATTTCCTCAGGAATTGTTTTTGGTTTTAATAAAGCATCAGTAAAAATTGAGCTGATTTCTGGTATTCTAGAAAGTCCATTTCTTATTGAAACAAGATCTCTAGGGCCACCCCTTCCAACTGTTATCCTACTCAACGCTCTTTGTAAGTCAGCAATATTACTTATTATATCTCGTAAAGAGTTTGTTGCTGTTTCATTTGTTACAAACCAAGATATACTGTCTAAGCGATTATTTATCTCATCTGCATCCGTTATAGGGCCATTTAACCTTTCTACTAATGCACGAGCACCAGCACCTGTGACTGTAAAGTCTATTGTATGAAGTAGGCTTGATTGAGAGTCACCAGATATAGACTCTACTAACTCTAAACTTCTTCGTGTTGAGGCATCAATTGACATTGTTGAGGCTCTATCTAAATTAAGTGGTATAGATAATATGGGGATCTGCCCTTTTTGAGTAATTGTTAAATACTCTACTATTGCGCCTGCCGCAGAAAGTTCAGTTTTAGTAAAACTTCCAAATGAATCTATTGTGGAAACATTAAATACTTCACATATTCTTTCTTGTGCTTTTTTGTGATCAAAGAGAGTTTCATGCTGTGGATTCATAATCTCTAAATAGTCTTTTAATATCTTAGATTTCTGAATCTCTTCGTAATAATCATCAGATATAATAATCTCACCTGGTCTAATTCGTGTTAATTCAGAATCAATAAATTCTGCCGTAATATTTGTTGTAAAAAAATTACCAGTAGAAATATCGCACCAACTAATAGCAATATCATCTTCATCTTTATAAATTGAGGTTAGATAATTTGCGACATGTGAGTCTAAGAGAGCTTCTTCAGTTATAGTTCCAGGTGTAATAAGACGCACCACATCTCGTTTGACAACTGCACGTGAACCACGTTTTTTTGCTTCGGTAGGGTCTTCGACCTGCTCACATATAGCTACACGAAAACCAGATTTGATTAATTTAGCAATATATCCTTCTGCAGAATTTACAGGAACCCCACACATAGGAACTGGATGTCCGTTATATTTACCACGCTGGGTGAGGGTTATAGCTAATGCATCAGATGCAATCTTTGCATCATCAAAAAATAACTCGTAAAAATCCCCCATCCTAAAGAAAAGAAGAGAACTATTGTATTCCGACTTGATAGAATGGTATTGAGCCATCATCGGCGAGGTGCTCTTTTTTTCTTTTGATTTTATTATTTTGCTCTCAGTTTTTTTTGTTAGTTTGTCCATCAGACAAGGCCAAATAAATTAAGGGTCAGATGTAAAAATTATAATAATATTTTTTGTAATCACTAATATACCCAAAATGTTTATGATTAAATTAAAATATTTTAATTAAATATTAAATATATGAAAATGTATCTTTCAAACAATTCATGATACAAAGAATGTGTATGAGTTAATTGCAGTATATATATTATATAAAGCTACTATTTCTAATAAACTATTCAATTAGGAATATTTGATGAAAAAACAGATCGGCTTAACTGGAAGAGTATTAAGAGGGACGACTCTTGGCGCATCATTAATTGCATCTACTTTTATTGCCTTAGGAGCTTTAGGCTACATTGGAGCTGCTGCAGCCCTTATCGCTTGGAGCGGACTGACGGCAGCTTTAGGAATTGGTATTTGGCTATTCGTATCAGATATAGTTAACGCAATAGATTTAACATCCGGTAAAAAAATTAAGTTTGGCAAAGATAAAGCGCCCAGAATGCGGACCGGATTAGGTCGAGAGCTTCGTCTCGCTATTCAAAATACAAATCGATCCAATGATGGAAGATTAAGACGAAGAGAGCGTGACTTCGAAGGACTTGAGCTCGCATTAGACTCTATACCTGGTCCATTATTTCAACTTACAAAAGAACGTTATATTCTTAGGGCCAATAAAGCTGCTAAAGGATTATTCGGTGGAAATTTTGAAGATCGTGATTTAGCTACAGTTATGAGAAGCCCAAGTCTTCTCTCAGCAATCGACGATGCTATTGAAAAAAATATTGGGGCAGACATCCAATTTACCTTACCAGCACCTATTGAAAGGAATTTTTTTGCAAGGCTAGAGCCACTTGACCGACCTGCTCGTGACGGCACAGCGTTAATCCTTGCTCTAGTTGACTTAACCTATATCCAACGTGCAGACCAAATGCGAATGGACTTTATAGCTAATGCAAGTCACGAAATTCGCACACCGTTATCCGCTCTAATAGGTTTCATAGAGACTTTGAAGGGCCCCGCAAAAGACGATACTGAAGCAAGAGAAAAATTTTTACTTATAATGGAGAATCATGCCAAACGAATGTCTAGGCTTGTTGAAGACCTTCTATCATTGTCCAAAATTGAAATGAATGAGCATAATCCACCAGAAGAATCTGTTAAGATTGAAAGTGTAATCAATGCAGCCTCTGATCAGCTAAAATGGTTAGCCCAACGACAGAACGTATCTATAGATATACATACTGACCCTAGTGTTGATGGTGTTATTGGCTCTGAAGATGAGCTAATACAATTATTTTCTAATTTAATATCTAATGCACTAAAGTATGGAAAACAGAATTCCAAAATAACTATTACTATTGGAATTTCTTCTGATCCCCAAGGTACCCTTGGTTGGCAATCAAATGAAATGGGTGCAGTAACTGTTGAAGTTAAGGATAGGGGTGAAGGTATAAGTCGTGAACACATTCCCAGACTTACTGAGAGATTTTATAGAATAGATACAGCTCGATCTCGTGAGCTTGGCGGAACTGGACTTGGCTTAGCTATTGTTAAGCACATCGTGAGTAGACATAGAGGTGTATTATTAATAGATAGTGAAAAAGGGGTAGGATCTACCTTTACTATTTTTTTACAGCCATCGGAAATAAAATAACTTATGTAAACAATTGATTAAAAATAGTTTTTTATTTCATTTTTATTTTAGCTTTGTAATAAATCTGTAACAATTCTCCCTTAATGATATTACTGTTTTTATCTAAATTCCTACTATTTCATATACTTTCTTTTTTGCTAAACAAGGGAGCCCCGTCAAGGCATTGCAGTTAGTAATACTCCTGGTTATCGCCCTTGGACTCTCGGCTGTTGGTTATTATCTGGGTCGTAAGCGAGCTCTTAAAAAATCAGATGGCCAACTCCGATCTCTTCATTCGATGCCAGGATTTCACGGTTGGTATGTATCTTTATGGTGCGGAGTTCCTGCTGCGGTAGTCTTAGTTCTTTGGCTAGTACTTGAAAATCAAATACTCAACGGATTATTGATATCTCACTTGGGAGATGATGTTGCAAAGATTGGGGCTCAGAAGCTTTCGATTCTTTTAAATGATATCCGCAATATAGCCTCTGGGTATGTTCAGGCGGATAATAAAGACCCGAAGTTATTTCAAGCTGCAGACCACTATAATAGTCTTAAGGATACATATCGTGCTGCTATTTTAGCAGGCGGTCTTTCTGTAGCTATTGCAGGGCTAAGTTGGGGATGGAAACGCGTACAGCCTAACTTTCGAGCCAGAAATCAAGTGGAAAAAGTTGTAAAGATATCTCTTTTTATATGTTCTACAATTGCAGTTGTTACAACTGTTGGAATAGTACTGTCAGTAATTTTCGAGTCTATTAGATTTTTTGGTCAAGTATCTTTATGGGACTTTTTATTCGGAATTCATTGGAGTCCCCAAACCGCAATTCGTGAGGATCAAGTTGGATCTTCAGGAGCTTTTGGTGCTATTCCCCTGTTTACTGGCACTCTTACTATTACGATTATAGCCATGCTAGTAGCGCTGCCGGTTGGACTATTTGCTGCAATCTATATGTCAGAATTTGCAAGTCCAAAATTTCGAAAAACAATTAAGCCGATACTTGAAGTTCTAGCTGGTGTCCCCACTGTTGTATATGGTTTTTTTGCCGCTCTTACAGTTGCACCTGTCATACGTAATTGCGGTGAATTTCTAGGATTAAATGTTGCATCTGAAAGTGCGCTCGCAGCTGGCTTGGTGATGGGTATAATGATTATACCTTTTGTATCATCTTTGTCAGATGATGCTATCGTAGCTGTACCTAATAGTTTGAGAGAAGGGTCTCTAGCTGTCGGTGCCACACATGCAGAAACAATCATTAAAGTAGTTTTACCAGCCGCATTACCAGGTATAGTAGCAGCATGCCTGTTAGCCATCAGTCGGGCTATCGGTGAAACAATGATAGTAGTTATGGCTGCTGGCTTAGCAGCAAACCTTACAGCTAATCCCCTGGAGTCTGTTACAACGGTTACAACACAAATAGTTACTCTACTAGTGGGAGATCAAGAGTTTGATAGTGCAAAAACACTTGCAGCTTTTGCACTAGGATTAGTACTTTTTGTAGTTACTTTAGGACTAAATATTATCGCTTTATATGTCGCCCGACGTTATAGGGAGCAATATGACTGATATTAAAAGGAGTAACTGGCAAGATTCTCCAGCAACAACAAAAAGGATACGTCGCAGATATAGAGCTGAAAAACGCTTCAAGGCTTATGGCTTAACAGCCATACTTCTTGCTTTGACAATGCTAGGAGTTTTATTAGTTAGTATTATTGATAGAGGTTACCCTGCTTTTACATCCACTAAAATTAATATAGAAATATATTTTGATGAGAAACTTTTGGATCCACAAGGTTCTCGTAAAATCTCAAATATACAAAATTCAAACTACGGCGCTGTGCTTAGAAAATCTTTATTTGCAACGTTTCCAAATGTAGAAACTAAAAGCGACAAGAAATTACTAATTAAATTATTAAGTCGAAATGCTAAATACGAATTACGTGATAAAGTGTTAAATAACTTAGATATTATAGGTTCAACTCAAAGGGTGTGGCTAACAGCTGGTACTGATGTAGATTTACTTCATAAAGGTCAAAACTCTCAAGATATTCCTGAATCTCAACGCCGCTTGAATAATTTACAACTTAGTTGGATAAATACTTTATATGCAAAAGAATCCATAAAAGGTGTTTTTAATAAAGATTTTTTTACGAATTCCGATTCACGAGAGCCTGAAATTGCAGGAATTGGTGGAGCACTTGTAGGTTCCCTTTTTACATTACTGATTACCCTTTTGCTTGCCTTTCCAATTGGTGTTGCAACAGCAATTCATCTAGAAGAATTTGCGCCAAAAAATCGTTTTACTGATTTTATAGAAGTAAATATCAATAATCTTGCAGCTGTTCCTTCTATAGTTTTTGGATTACTAGGCTTAGCAATATTCATTCAGGTTTTCCATTTGCCACGATCAGCTCCAATAGTTGGTGGTTTGACCTTAATGTTTATGACCTTACCCGTGATTATTATAGCAACCAGATCAGCATTAGCTGCAGTTCCTCCTTCAATTAGAGAAGCAGCGTATGGTGTTGGCGCTTCACGGGTCCAAGTTGTGTCTCATCATGTTTTACCCTTAGCTATACCGGGAATTATGACAGGAACTATTGTAGGAATGGCTCGAGCACTGGGTGAGACAGCTCCCTTGTTAATGATTGGAATGGTAGCCTTTATTGTTGATATGCCGGGAGGTCCATTTGATGCATCTACAGCGCTTCCAGTTCAAGTATTCTTATGGGCTGACAGTCCAGAGCGTGGGTTTGTTGAAAAAACATCAGCTGCTATTATAGTGCTTTTAGGGTTTTTAATTATGATGAATGCATTGGCAATATATTTAAGAAATAAATTTGAGGTTCGTTGGTGACAAATTTAAAGAAAATGATTGATGATAGTTCTGAAATAACATTGGAAACAGGTGATGAAAAGGTTGGAAATTCACCTATACCTGAACTTGTACGAATGCGAGCGAAAAACGTAAATGTTTTTTATGAGTCCAAGCAGGCTCTCTTCAATGTTAATCTTGATATTGCTTCTCATAAAGTTACTGCTCTAATAGGGCCTTCTGGTTGTGGAAAATCAACATTCTTGCGCTGCCTTAATCGTATGAATGATACAATAGATACTTGTAAAGTTGAGGGAGATATTACTCTTGATGACAGAGATATATACTCTCGTAACGTAGATGTGGTAGAGCTTAGAGCTAGGGTAGGGATGGTTTTTCAGAAGCCAAATCCATTTCCTAAATCTATTTATGATAATGTTGCTTATGGCCCCCGTATTCACGGATTATCTGCAAACCGACAAGAGCTTGATAAGATAGTTGATGAGAGTCTTAGGCGTGCAGGACTTCTTGATGAAGTATCTGATCGGCTTGGAAGCCCTGGAACTAGTCTATCAGGAGGTCAACAGCAAAGGCTATGTATAGCGCGTGCTATTGCAATAAGCCCGGAAGTAATTTTAATGGATGAACCATGCTCCGCTCTAGACCCAATAGCAACAGCTAAAGTAGAAGAACTAATTGATGAGTTGAAAGAACATTATACGATTGTAATAGTTACACATAATATGCAACAAGCAGCTCGAGTTTCTCAATACACAGCTTTTTTTCATCTTGGGGAATTAGTAGAGTTTGGACATACAGAGAAAATATTTACTAATCCTACTAAGGAGAGAACTCAAGATTATATAACTGGTAGATTTGGATAGTTTAAATATTCCAACTTATAGCTAGTAATCATCTGAGAGAAAATAGGAGTGTTGATGTGACTGAACATATAGTCAAAAGCTACGATGAAGAATTAGATCGTATTTCTAATACTATAGTTCATTTAGGTGGTTTTATTGAGGAGCAACTATCTAGTGCAATTAATGCGCTTGTTCAACGCGATGGAGCATTAGCAGAACAAGTTATAGAAAACGATCTAAAAGCAGATGCAATGGAAGAAGATATAAATAATCAGGTAACTAGAATTCTTGCTCTCAGACAACCTATGGCTGTTGACCTAAGGCTCATTACAACAGCTTTGAAAATTTCCTCTGATCTTGAGCGAGTTGGTGACTCAGCTGCAAATGTTGCTAAACGAGCTCAGGCGCTCAATCAATTTGAGCCTGTAAAGCCCGCATTCGGTGTCCCTAGAATGGCACAGACCGTACAAACTATGATTAAGGATGTCTTAGACTCTTTTTTAGATCGTGACGTAGAACGTGCTATGACAGTATGGAGACGTGACGCTGAGGTTGATGAAATGTATAATTCTCTTCTACGAGAATTACTAACTCATATGTTGGAAGACCCACGTAATATTACACCCTGTTATCACCTACTTTTTGTTGCCAAAAATATTGAAAGAATAGGTGATCACGCCACAAATATGGCTGAAACAATTAATTTCCTTGTCCATGGAAAAAATATAGCAGAAGCAAGGCCTAAAGGAGAGACAGACGACATGGATTTCCCAAAAAATTTAAAAAATTAATAGAGTTTATATGAAGCCTTTGGCATTAATTGTTGATGATGAAGATGCGCTAGTCACTTTAGTTCGTTATAACTTAGAATCAGAAGGATTTGAGGTTATTGAAGCTATTAATGGTGAAGATGCTATAATTCTTATAGAAGAACGGGTTCCTGACATTGTTATATTGGACTGGATGATGCCGAATTTATCTGGCATAGAAGTTTGCCGACAAATTCGTAGGAATACTAAAGCATGTAATGTACCAATTATAATGTTAACCGCACGTGGTGAAGAATCAGATAGAGTACGAGGGCTAGATTACGGGGCTGATGATTACATTATAAAGCCTTTTTCAACGAAGGAGTTTTTGGCTAGAGTTAGAGCAATTCTTAGACGCCTAAGACCATCACTTTCTGAGATAACTCTAGAGTTTGAGGATGTTAAAATGGACTTATCAACTCATACTGTAGAGCGAGATGGAAGCAGCATTAAACTCGGCCCTACTGAATTTAAACTTCTCAAACATTTTTTAGAGCATCCTAAAAGAGTTTTTTCTAGGGAACAATTACTTGATTATGTTTGGGGCACAGATATATTTATAGAGAGAAGAACCGTAGACGTACATATAAGACGACTAAGATCTGTCTTAAATAGTTCAGGAAAAAAAGATTTGATCAGAACAATTCGTTCATCCGGATATTCTCTCGATAAAAACTAATTTTTGATACCTGTCACTGAACGTCTACTGAGCCATGCTAAGAGTAATAGACCAGGGACCGCTGCACCAGTAGTCATTAGGAAAAAAGGTATCCAACCAAGAACATCTGCGAACCATCCTGACGGAGTTGAAAGAAAGGTTCTTCCTATAGCCATTAGTGCGCTTAACAGAGCGTATTGAGTAGCAGTATACTTAACATTACAAAGACTTGATAAATAAGCAACAAAAGCTGCTGTACCCATACCACCAGCAAGATTCTCAGCACCAATAACAAGTGCCAATAATCCATTATCGTGACCTACACTAGCTTGAATGGCGAATAGAAAATTAGAGCCTAACTGGAGAAAACCACAAACCCATAAAGATTTTATGATACCTGACTTTGCTATTAATGCTCCTCCGATAGCGAGGCCAATCATTGTGGCAGCAAATCCATAGATTTTACCAACACTTGCTATCTCAGCATTGCTAAATCCAAGCTCTACCAGAAAAGGCCCCGTCATAACGCCAGCTAAAGAATCTCCAAATTTATAAAGGATCACAAAGAGTAAGATAATTATCCAAGCTGGCCTGCGACTAAAATCTAAAAATGGAGCTACAACTGCTTCCTTAAACCATCCTAAAAAACTTCGGGAATACTGAAAAGCAACTGAAGATGGCTCCTTAGCAAATAACATTGTTAAAATGCCAACAAATATTAGGCCCGCCATAACATAGTAAACTATTCCCCAATCAATACTCTCGGCTAAATAAAGTGCACCTGCACCAGAGGCTAGCATTCCCACTCTGTAACCAAACACTACAGATGCAGCTCCAGCGCCGAGTTTGTTTTCTTCAAGTATTTCGACACGGTAGGCATCTATGACTATATCTTGACTCGCAGAGCAAAAGGCTACGGCAAGGGCTAAAATTGCCATTAAACCAGGACTGGTGACCGGATCCACGCCACCCATCAGTATAATAGCTACTATAAGTGCTATCTGTGTAAATATAGCCCAGGCCCGTCTTCTGCCAAGAAGACGTGACATTAAAGGAATTCTTATTTGATCAATAAATGGAGCCCACGCAAATTTGAATGCATATGGCATTGTAACTGCGGAAAATAGACCAATGGTAGTTTTGTCAACACCAGATCTACTCAGCCAAATAGCAAGTGTTCCTAGTACTAAAGCCAGAGGTAGGCCACTAGAAAAACCAAGACAAAATATTACTAAAATACGTCTGTCAAAATAGACAGAGGCTGCCTGCTTCCAGGTGCCATGCGCAGAATCGCCAAAAAATTCCTTATAAAATTTCCTAAATGAACTCAAATATCTACTCAGTAATTTATAATAACATATTTGAAAATAAAGGATTATAGATTAATTTTATTTCTTCCAGAAGATACAATTATATTTATTTCTCTAGGCACTTCTTTCAACTAAAATATTTAGCCTTTTTTGTGACCTTGCGCCATACTGGCCAATTATTTCTCCTGCAGCTAACGCTCCTAGCCTTCCACATCTTTCTAAATCAAAATCTGAGGCTAGGCCAAATAAAAAACCTGCTGCATATAAATCTCCTGCTCCTGTTGTATCAATAACAGCATTAACGATAGGTGGCCTGATAGTGTATACTTTATCCCCAGATAAAATTACTGAGCCATTACTACCACGTGTTAAAACACCAATTTGTGTTTTATCTCTTACATAGATAAGAGCCTCATCAAAATTTTTAGAACCAGATAAAGCTATGACTTCCTCTTCATTTCCAAAAAGTATGTCTACATGATTCTCTACTAATTTTCTAAATTCAGATTTATGACGATCAACACAAAAAGGGTCTGATAATGAAAAGGCAGTATATCCGCCATACTTTCTTGTTAATTGACAAACTTTGTGAAAAGCCTCTTTTGCCTCAGGGGGATCATATAGATATCCCTCAAGATAAGAAATTTTTGTGTTTTCAATAATTTCTGGGTTTATATCCTTAGGACTCAATTCAACTGAAGCACCAAGATAGGTATTCATAGTACGTTCCCCATCCGGAGTAACAAAAATTGTGCAGCTAGCCGTCTGTGTTTTCGTATTTACTGGTTCAGTATTATAAGAAACACCGGACTCAACTATACTATCTTTAAATATCTTGCCTAGAAAATCGCCTCCCACTTTTCCAATGAAGCTAGCTTGAGCACCAAGACTTGCAATGCCTACAGCCGTATTTGCAGCAGACCCTCCAGAAATCTCAACGCCTGGCCCTACCCCGTCACTCAAGCGTTCGGCCTCTTCTGAGTCGATCAGTTGCATTACACCTTTATCCATATTTTTTTGATTTAATAATTCCTCAGATACTGAAAAAATTCTATCTACTATTGCATTACCTACAGCAAGAACATCGGATTTTCTCTTGATCATTTTAAACCTCAATATATTTATTTTTTTACTATAAAAGTTTAACTCAATTTTCTATAACTAATATATAATAATCCCAGTATCAGGTGTTTCCCAAAATCATAAATAAGGAAAGTAATTTGTGCAGAATTTCTATAACATTATTAGTTTATTAACATTAAATTTACATAGCTCACGAATGCAAGGATTTCCTCACTTAAGTAGAGTTTTCAGGATTCGAATACTTTTTTTTCTTTTTCCAATAGTTTGTATGTTTATCATCAGCGCATGTTCTAATAACTTCCAGGAGATTAATGAAGATTATAGAAACGCCGGTAAAGATATAAGACAAGACTTAAATACTGAGGATCAGAAAATAATTAATAATAATGATTATACTGATGATCTTGAAGTTAATCTCTCAAAGAATAATCTATCTTTAGAATCAACAAAGAGGTCGGAAAAAAAAGTTTTACCTAAAATTCAAATAGAGGATTTATTAGGGAAAGATTTTGAAAAAATTTTTTCGTTACTCGGAAGACCTGTACTAAAACGACACGAGCCACCTGCAGAAGTATGGCAGTATAGGTCTGAAAAATGTATATTTGATATTGTTTTCTATTCCAATAACTCTTTAAATAAAAGTCCTGAGACTAAGTATTTTGAAGCTAGGAATTATCAAGCCCGTCCAGTAGATCCTTCAGAATGCTTGTTAGATATTGTGGCTATAAATAGTATGTAGAATTCTCAGATGAAAGAAATTAAATCCTTAAGTCCAATGCATTCTAATTCAGAATATTTAGAATATAATGATCATACGTTTTTTGATGCCATACTTAAACCCAATAGATCTCTTTCTCTAAATGGGTTTGTAATCTTAATCATTCTTTCTAGCATTGCAACTCTTGGTCTTGGAAGTTATTTTTTAGTGGCCGGTGCATGGCCAATATTTGGATTTCTGGGACTAGATTTTTTACTTCTTTTTTTAGCTTTCAAAATAAACTACCGATCTGGAAAAATACATGAACGTATAAAAATAACAAGAGATTGTGTCGTAGTATATCGGAGGGAAATGAATGGATTTCAAAGAGAAATTCACTTTAATCCATATTGGTTAAAAGTAACTATAGATAATGTAAAATCAAACCAGTTTCAAATAATACTTAGCTCGCATAGGGATAAAGTTACTATTGGTGATTTTCTATCTAATGAGGAAAAAATAGAATTTGCTAACTCACTTAAATCAGCTCTCAGTAGGGCTAAAAATAATATTTAAAACTATCTATATCCCTTTATTTTTGTCCATAGAGTTTATGACATCTTGCATACTATATAAACCAGGCGGTTGATCTTTCGCCCATATTGCGGCTTTAACAGCGCCACGTGCATAGCTTTTTCGACTCGAGGATTTGTGAGAAAGTTCTAACCTCTCACCATCAGCGGAAAATATTACTGTATGATCTCCAATAATGTCTCCACCACGCAAAGAAGAGAAACCTATCGATCCCTGTTCTCTTGCACCTGTAATCCCATCGCGCCCGCTCACCATTTTATCTTTAAGTGATATATTTCTTCCCTTAGCAGCTGCTTGTCCCAGGCCTAAAGCTGTTCCTGATGGAGAGTCGATTTTGTGACGATGATGCATTTCAAATATTTCTATATCATAGTCCTCATCTAAATAACTTGAAACTTGTTCAGTAAGCTTAAATAAAAGATTAACACATAGACTCATATTGGGTGCTCTAACTATTGGCACTTGTCGAGATGCGCCTGTAAGTAATTCTTCCAAAGAATTATCAAAACCTGTAGTGCCAATTATTAGAACTTTTTTATATTTGACAGCCAATTCTAGATGTTTGGGTGTAGCTTCTGGAAGTGTAAAATCTAAGACCGCATCCGATGCAGAAAACATAGCATCAGGATCTGTTTGTAAAACTACATCAACTGGTTCAATGCCTGCAATATTTCCAGCATCTTTTCCAATATCCTGATGTCCTGCAACCTCTGTCGCTGAAACTAACTTTACTCCGTCTGAAGAAGTTACTTCATTAATCAGAGTAGTGCCCATTCTACCTGCTGCACCTGGTATTCCAATCTTCAGAGCATTAGCGCTCATAATTTCTTCCTCATTAAATTCATTGATATATGTTAAAAATGCCAAATCTTCCAGAGTTTATTACCTTCATTAGCAAAAGATAATAGATATTTATCTTCATACAAAACTTGTTTTATAAAGCTATTCCTTTAATTCTTCCCAAAAGTCTTTGACTTTCGTAAAAAATCCTTCCGACTCGGGGCTATGCCCAGTATTGCTCTCGCTTTCGAACTCGGATAGTAGCTCTTTTTGTTTTTTTGTTAGATTGATTGGCGTCTCAACACTAACATGAACATACATGTCTCCTTTAGCTGATGAGTTTAGGGAGGGCATTCCCTTACCTTTTAATCTAAACTGCTGACCTGATTGTGTACCAGCCGGAATACTAAGCCTAGCTTTACCGCCACCTAATGTAGGAACTTCAAGGTTACCACCAATCGTTGCTCTAACCATTGGTATTGGCACATGACAGTGAATATGGCGTCCTTCGCGTTCGAAGATATGATGACGAGCTAAGGTTAAAAATATATATAAATCTCCAGCTGGTGACCCCCTAAGTCCTGCCTCTCCTTCTCCCGCCAACCTAATTCGAGTTCCATCCTCGACCCCAGAGGGAATATTTACAGATAAAGTCTTCTCCTTGTTAACTCTTCCAGATCCACCACAGGCTGGGCATGGATCTGTTATGACCTGGCCCTGTCCATGGCAAGTAGGACACGTCCGTTCAATAGTGAAAAATCCTTGTTGTGCTCGGACCTTTCCGTGACCTCCACAGGTATGACAAATTGAAGGCTTTGTACCACTTTTTGCTCCTAAGCCATCACAAGGATCACAGGCTACAACAGACGGAACTTTAACCTTGGCTTGCTTTCCAGTGAAAGCATCTTCAAGAGTAATATCTAAATTATATCTTAAATCTGCACCGCGTGTGGGACCCCCTCTAGAACTAGATCGTCGTCCACCTCCCATGAATTCCCCGAAAAGATCGTCAAATACATCTGCAAATCCCGATCTGAAATCGAAGTCAAAACCTCCACTTGGCCCTGCGGATCCACTTTCAAAGGCAGCATGACCAAATTGATCGTAAGCTGCACGTTTTTCCTTATCTGCTAGAATATGATAAGCTTCTGATAGTTCTTTAAATTTTTGCTCTGCTACTTGATCGTCCGGATTTTTATCTGGATGATATTGCATTGCTAATTTTCTATATGCTTTTTTTAGATCTGTTTCTGAGACGTCTCGATTAACACCCAGTGTTTGATAATAGTCAGCCTTGCTCATTGCTTAACGGCCCTATAAAAGAATAATAATCTAAACCTTAAAGACAAAGAATTTAAGCATCTGATAAACATTCATAAATTAGCTTTTACTATCTTTCTTGTCTTCTTCATCTAGCTCTTCAAACGTTGCATCAACGACATTTTCTTCATTTTTGGCATTAGCAGTATCTCCGTTAGAGCCACTAGTAGGTTGGTTTTGTGAATCAGATTCTTCACCACTACTGCCAGCTTCAGCTTGCTGTTTCTTGTAGATAGCCTCTCCTAGCTTCATCGATGCCTGTGCCAAAGTCTCAGTTTTGCTTTGGATTTCTTCGGGATTTTCTGAAGGTAGAGATTCCTTTAATGCCTCCACAGCTTCGGTGATACCTGTTTTTTCTTCTGTAGATACTTCATCTCCATATTCTTCAAGATTCTTTTCTACACTATGAATTAAACCATCCGCATGGTTTCGTGCCTCTACAAGTTCTCGACGTTTTTTATCTTCCTCAGCATGTGTCTCAGCATTATTTACCATTTCATTAATTTCATCATCACTTAGACCACCAGAGGCTTGTATTCTAATTTGCTGTTCTTTTGATGTTGCCTTATCTTTTGCTGACACATTGACTATTCCATTAGCATCTATATCAAAAGTTACTTCTACTTGAGGCATGCCTCTTGGTGCAGGAGGTATACCAACTAAATCGAATTGTCCAAGTAGCTTGTTATCATTCGCCATTTCTCGTTCACCCTGGAAAACACGAATAGTCACCGCAGTCTGATTGTCATCAGCAGTAGAAAAAACTTGGCTCTTCTTGGTTGGAATAGTTGTATTACGATCAATTAATCGGGTAAATACTCCGCCTAGAGTTTCAATTCCAAGAGATAAAGGTGTAACATCTAAAAGTAACACATCTTTAACATCTCCTTGCAATACACCCGCTTGGATAGCGGCACCAACTGCAACGACTTCATCTGGATTTACGCCTCGATTTGGCTCCTTACCAAAAAATTCCTTAACGGTTTCGACTACTTTTGGCATTCTAGTCATTCCTCCAACAAGAATAACCTCGCCAACTTCTCCGGCCGAGACGCTTGCATCCTTTAACGCATCTTTACATGGGGCAATAGTTCTTTGAATCAAATCGTCGACTAATGCTTCCAACTTTGCCCTGGTTATCTTAAGTGTTAAATGTTTTGGTCCCGATTGATCAGCTGTAATAAAAGGAAGATTAACTTCAGTTTGCATAGAGCTAGATAATTCTATTTTTGCTTTTTCCGCTGCTTCTTTTAAGCGTTGGAGAGCAAGTTTATCTTCTCTTAAGTCTATACCGTTTTCTTTTTTGAATTCATCAGCGAGATATTCAAGGAGGCGTATATCAAAATCCTCGCCACCCAAAAATGTATCTCCATTTGTCGATTTAACCTCAAAGACTCCGTCGCCAATTTCCAAAACTGAGACATCGAAAGTGCCTCCTCCAAGATCATAGACAACTATAGTTCCTGATGCCTCTTTGTCTAATCCATAAGCAAGTGCTGCTGCGGTAGGTTCATTTATAATTCTAAGGACTTCAAGTCCTGCTATTTTTCCAGCATCTTTTGTGGCTTGCCTCTGCGCATCATTAAAATAAGCAGGTACTGTAATAACTGCTTTTTCAACAGTGCTACCTACATGAGCTTCTGCTGTCTCTTTCATTTTTTGAAGTATGAAGGCACTTATTTGGCTGGGGCTGTAGTTATCATCCCTAGCCTTGACCCACGCATCTCCATTACTATGGTCTGATATAGTGTAGGGCACCATTTTTATATCTTTTTGGGTCATCGGGTCTTTAAAAGCTCTCCCGATCAGCCTTTTGATTGCAAATATTGTATTCTCTGGATTGGTTACAGCCTGTCTTTTGGCAGGCTGCCCTACAAGTCTCTCGCCCTCTTCTGCAAATGCTACTATTGATGGTGTTGTCCTTGCACCCTCAGAATTCTCAATAACTCTGGGTTCAGAACCATCCATAACAGCGACACATGAATTAGTGGTGCCGAGGTCAATACCAATAACCTTACTCATTTTAAATCCCTGTATTAGTGATCGGACAGAATCCAGAAATTTTCAGTAAATTCCCTTATTTCTGCGACTGATATAGTTCTTAAGATGTTAAACTCGAGCCCTTATATGGGGTCGTAATTTCTTGCTGCAAGGACTTTTGTAATTTTTCCTAAATAAACCTTAGAAATATTTAAATAAAAAAAATTGTCTACTTGCCTGATGATTATAATTATTATTTATTTTCAATATCTTATTTATCATTTTCAGGATTATCAGCATTTATGCTATCACTCTGATTAGGTTGAGTATCAGAGTTTTTTGTAGAGGCTGATTTAGCTACACCAACCATTGCAGGCCTTAAGAGTCTTGTCCCAATCATATAGCCGTGTTGCAGTACATCTATAACTGTACCATCTTCTTCTTTGGCCTCAGAGCTTTCGAACATAGCTTGATGAAGGTTGTAATCAAACTTTTCTCCAAGCGGATCAATTCTCTTTATGCTATGGCGCTCAAAAATTGATTCTAATTCTCTAGCTGTCATTTCTATACCGTCTGCTATAGCAGTCATAGAATCATCTTTATCACGGCTCTGATTAGGAATTGCCTCTAGAGCTCTATTCATATTATCAGCTACAGACAGAATATCCCTAGCAAAATTAGTTATTGCGAACTGACTTGCTTCCTGGACATCTTTCTTAGCCCGACGACGAATATTTTCATTATCAGCAAGTGCTCTGAGTAATTGTTCTCTTAATTGTTCTTCTTCTTGGTCTGATTCTGTTTCAATATCCTCACCATCTACTTCTTTGGTATTTGTAGAGGGATTTTCTTTCATACTAGTATTTTTATCTGAATTTTCATTTTCTACATCATCTGACTTTATATTTATTCTTTCATCCATATCTCAACCTCTCTTTAAAAGCATGAATCTAACCAAGTATACGACTAATTACTCCAGCTGTGTGGTCAACCATAGGAATTATTCGAGCATAATTTAGACGAGTGGGGCCAATTACACCTATCGCACCAACAAAACGTTGCTCACTATCTCTATAGGGCGCAACAATCATTGAGCTATCTGTATCTCGGAATAATTCACTGTCAGCACCTATAAAAATTTGAACACCATCAGCATTACGGGTTTGCTCGAGTAAGTTTTTCAAATCAGACTTTTCATCAAGAGCCAAAAATAGTGAACGTAATCGGTCAATTTCCTTGTTATCCTGAACCTCCTCTAATAGATTAGCTCTTCCTCGAACAATTAAAATACCAGATTTTCTCTGATCACTTGCCTTTGTAGCTAAACCAGCCTCAACTATCTGTGCAGATAGCTCATCAATTTCTGCTTTATGATCATCTATTTCTTTTTGGATTTCATTATATGCCTCTTCTAATGTACGTCCTGTAAGGCGTGAGTTAAGATAATTTGTTGCCTGAGTTAAAGAAGCTTGCGTAATACCTAGAGGAACTTCAACTACAAGATTCTCAACTAGCCCAGAGTCTGTTACTAATACTAGAAGGGCTCTTCGAGGTCCTATACTTACAAACTCTACTTGTTTAAAAGGTGCATCACCCTTTGGAGCCAATACTAAGCCTGCACAGCGCGATAGCCCAGACAAAGTTTCTGTCGCTTCACTAAGCATTTCTTCAACTGTTAGACCAATAGCTTTACACTTTCCCTCTATGTTAGCACGTTCATCACTTGTGAGATTACCTATTTCTAATAAGCCATCAACAAAGAATCTTAATCCGAGTTGGGTGGGTAATCGACCAGCTGATGTGTGTGGAGCATAAAGAAGACCCAGGTCTTCAAGCTCTGCCATGACGCTACGTACAGTAGCTGGGGAAATAGGAAGATCTAAACGATGTGACAATGTAAGTGATCCAACTGGCATACCAGTTGTCATGTATTCTTCTATGAGTCTCCTCAAGACATCTCGTGAGCGCTGGCTCAGTTCTTCTAACATGCTTATCTTTATGGCCCTTTAATTATATTTTACACATGTCAATGTAGTAATCACCCTAAATTCCGTCAATATTTAGCAATTAACATATTTCTAATTTTTTTGCCTTACTTTACGAAAAAATCTTTACGAGATAGGTTCACTATTAATGATTTAGCCCTTTAAAAGAGGAGTTTTTTTATGAGACCTTCTGGTAGAAAATCTAACGAACTTCGTGAAGTAAGACTGGAAACACAAGTAAACAAGTACGCAGAGGGCTCATGTTTAGTCTGTTTTGGGGAAACTCATGTACTTTGTACAGCAAGTGTAGAAGAGAGGGTTCCTCCGTTCCTTAGGAATTCTGGACGTGGCTGGGTAACTGCAGAATATGGCATGCTCCCACGATCAACTGGATCAAGAAATATAAGGGAAGCAGCAAAAGGGAAACAAAGTGGTAGAACGCAAGAAATTCAACGCTTAATTGGGAGATCATTACGATCTGTTACTGATTTAACAGCTTTTGGAGAACGCCAGATAATTCTCGATTGCGATGTCATTCAGGCAGATGGTGGTACGCGCACCGCTTCAATTACAGGATCTTATATAGCACTTTACCTTGCTTTCTCTAATCTGATAAAGAAAAAAGTTATTGATTGTATGCCATTAACTTCTGAAGTTGCTGCAATAAGTTGTGGTTTGTATAAAGGAATTCCTATTTTAGATTTAGACTATGACGAAGATTCGAATGCTGACGCTGATGCAAATTTTGTTATGACAGGAAATAATAGGATTATTGAGATCCAAGCGACTGCTGAGTCAGAACCTTTTTCAAATGCAGAATTTTCTCAATTAAGGAATCTAGCGGATGTGGGTATAAAATATTTAGTGCAACGCCAACGTGATACATTAAAGAAAAATAAATAATAAAATGGTTAGATACTTAAAGCCTGGAAAAATAATTGTAGCGAGCCATAATCCTGGGAAGGTTATGGAAATTTCTGATTTACTTAATCCGCTTGGTTATGAAACTCTATCAGCTAAGGAACTTGGGCTTATGGAGCCCGAAGAAACCGGCAAAACTTTCATTGAAAATGCTGAAATTAAGGCAAAGTCAGCAGCAGAAAACACCTCTATACCAGCAATTGCAGATGATTCTGGATTATGTGTAGATCTACTTCTTGGTGAACCAGGCATATTTTCTGCCCGTTGGGCTGGGCCAAAAAAAGATTTTTCCTTGGCAATGAACAAAGTTGAGAATGCATTAAATAACAAGAATGTAGATCCAACCGGCCAAAAAGCAAAATTTGTATGCGCACTCTCTTTGTGCTGGCCAGATGGGCATTGCGAAAATTTTGAGGGACAAATTTCGGGGACTTTATCTTTTCCGCCAAAAGGTAAGTTCGGTTTCGGATATGATCCAATATTTAAACCTCTAGGATTTGATATAACTTTTGGTGAAATGGATCCAGATAAAAAGCATTCTATGAGCCATAGAGCAGAGGCATTTAATCAACTAGTAAAAATTTGTATTTCTGAGAAAAAATAACATGACACTGCTAGACATAAAAAAAGTAGGCATCAAAAACGATTTAGCAATTTATGTCCATTGGCCCTTTTGTCTTTCCAAGTGCCCTTACTGCGACTTCAATAGTCATGTAGAAACTAATATTGATTATTCTTCTATGACTAGAGCCTATGTCAAAGAGTTGAAAACACTACACCAGAAATTTACAAACCAGCAAATAATAGTAAAATCAATATTCTTTGGTGGTGGAACACCTTCACTTATGCCGGCTGAAATGTTTGAGACTCTTTTGTCAACAATATCAAATTTATGGTCTATTTCAGAAAATGTTGAAGTGACTATAGAGGCAAACCCTTCTTCAGTAAGCGTAGAAAATTTTTCTGCATATAAAACAGCTGGTGTAAATAGATTGTCTTTAGGGGTTCAATCATTTAAAAACTCAGCTCTTAAATTTTTGGGCAGAGAACATGATGCTCTGGAAGCAAAGAAAGCTATAGAGATAGGATCAAAAATTTTTGATAGAATCTCAATAGACCTAATATATGGAAGACCTGGGCAATTACCTCAAGAATGGGAAATAGAACTCTCAGATGCCCTAAAATATCCCATCCAACATATCTCTCTTTATCAACTCACAATAGAAAAAGGTACAGAATTTTTTTCTTTGTTCAAAAAAGGAAGATTTGTTTTACCTCCAGATGAAGTGCAAACGGATATGTTTAATATATGCCTGAATCTTACGCAAAAAGCTAATATGCAAGCATATGAAATTTCAAATTATTCAAAACCTGGGGAGGAGTCACTTCATAATCTAGCCTACTGGCTTTATAAGCCCTATCTAGGAGTGGGGCCAGGAGCTCATGGAAGACTACCTAATGATAAAGGTGGCAGGCAGGCCACTAGAATGCATTCGAAACCAAAAACTTGGCTTGATGCGGTATCAGAATTTGGGCACGGGGCAGCTTATTGGAAAAACATAAATGCCTCAGAGCGGGCTGCTGAGGCACTGTTAATGGGATTAAGACTAGAACAGGGTGTAGAGATCAAAAATTTTGAGGATAGGACAGGAGTAAATATTAATGAAGCGATTAAGATAGATCAGGTGAGGGACCTTGAAAGAGAAAATTTTTTAGAGTTCTCTGATACACATCTTAGAATTACTCATCAGGGGCGCCTGGTGATGAATTCAATCATTAATAAAATAGCAGCCTAAATCAATTAGTTTTTTTATCTGGAAAAAATCTACCACCTCTTGTATCCCCTGTAGTACTTATACCTTTATGACCAACTTTAATAATAGCTAACTGTCTTTGAGTGAATCCGTTTATTAAAAATTTGAAGGACCCAGAAGCACCAGAAAAACCTCTCTCTATAGTCAATCTACTTTCATCAAACCTTCCTTCTATCTTTTCTTTAGAGAGAACTGCAGCTAGTGCAATTGCGTCATAAGCTAAAGCGGCAACTCTTAAGGGTTTCTTACCATATATTTCCTGATAATGCCGACTGAATTTTACTTGCGACTCTGGAAGAGAAGCACTGTAGACTCCACCAACTACAGTTGGATCATTTAATAAATCCCAATCGTCCCAAACTTCTAATCCCATTAGCTGCACCTTAGACGGATCAATCTCAAAGTAGGGAATTAACGGAATAATTTGTGTTAATCTACTTGAATCGTCAGTCAACAGTAATGCCTCAAAGTCAACATCACCAAGTGTGTGAAATTTTTCTAATCTTTTTAAAGCTCTCCTAGATATTTCATCATTGCGTTTTGCAAGAGTTTTTTTCTCTATAGATAATGCCTTAGTACGTTTTCCATAATCAGCTAAATCGCGTACTACATTTTCTATATCAGATTTATTAGTGTTGTAGAATCCAATTCTAGAGAGTTCGACTCCCCTTATATTTAAAGAATTTTGGTAGTGCATTAAGACACTGTGTCCATACCTGTTATCAGGTAAAAGAGCGGCGAATCTTTTGTATCCCAATGATGTTACATACTCAACCACTGTCTCTACTTGTTGCTCGACAGTATTACCGATTAGGTAAACACCATTACCTGCCACTGTAGAATCATTTGAAAAAGCTATCACATTAATTCCCGCAGCCTTAGCAAGTGGGGCGATTTTAGCTACCTGTTGGCTTAAAAGAGGTCCAATAATAAGCTCCGCTCCAGAATCTAAGGCTTGTATAGCGGCATTCCAAGCTCCATCGATAGTGCCTCCTGTATCGTAAGGCAACAATTGAAAATTTTCAGGTGCTAAATCAAATAAAGCGAGTGTTCCTGCATTAAGAATAGCTTGTCCTTCAGAAGATAATTGACCAGATAAAGGACATAAAAGAGCTACTTTTATAGTTTCTAAATTTTCTTGACTTTTGTTTATTTGGTCTTGAGAGGCCAAAATGTAATTTTTGCTATTGCTTATTTTTTTTAATTTAGAAAAGGAAGTTTCAGAGAACTGATTCTTGTTTTTTATTTTAACATCTAACTGTTTTTTTGGCGTAATATTTATTTTGGAAGTATGTATGAAATCAGAATATTTTGGTGCAGCTGTGGCTTGAAATGGGGTATAAATAATCGTCATGCTCGCAATAAACAGAACGAGCAAGTATTCAGAGGAAAAAATGGTTTTAATTAACATATACATTTTCTCATTCAATCCTATCATTTATCTGGTATAGCCTATGAATGACCTGAACATAAGTAAACTAGATAACCAAAAATTTAATGGCCTTTACTTGGTTGCAACACCTATAGGTAATCTCGCGGATTTTTCTCATCGTGCCAAATTAATATTGGATGATGCTAATCAGATTGCTTGTGAAGATACCAGGCATACGAGAAAACTTTTAAATCATTTTAATATTACCACTCCTACAACAGCTTATCATGAGTATAATGCGGAAAAAGTAAGGCCTAAACTACTGAATCGATTATCTAAAGGTGAGCTGATAGTTTTAGTATCAGATGCTGGCACCCCACTAATATCTGATCCAGGTTTTAAACTTGTAAGAGAAGCAATTGAATTGGGAATTAATATATCAGGAGTACCTGGTCCAAATGCAGGAATTTTTGCTCTAATTTTGTCAGGACTGCCAACGAATCGGTATCTGTTTCTTGGTTTCCTGCCTTCTAGAGGATATGCTAGGAAAAGCATTCTCGAGGAAATAGCTAATGTTAAGGCCTCTCTTGTTATACACGAGGCTCCTCGAAGGCTCTTGTCTTTACTAAAGGACGCTAAAGAAATACTTGGCAATAGAGAAGCAGCTATAGCAAGAGAATTGACAAAAATGCATGAGGAAATGCTTCGAGGAAGTCTGACAAATTTAATAGAGGATTTAGACAAAATATCTGAGCTAAAAGGAGAGATTACATTAGTTATTGGCCCGCCTTCAGAAGCTCAAGAAATGGCAGATTTAGGCAGTTTTGATATAGAAATAGATGAATTAATGGAAGCCAAAAGCCCTAGTGAAGTTGCTAAAATATTAGCTAGAAAAACTGGAATTCCACGACAAAAAATATACCAACGGGCTATATCCCGAAAAAATAATGTAAATAAATAACCTGATTAATTGCCTTATCCTTGCCTAAATTTCTCATAAATCTTAAACCCAAGGTAATTACTATTTTTAGCCCTAATCCATCTAGATTTAATTGCCGCAAAAAATAAAATGGTGCAGTCTATATCTAATGTTCAATAATAATTACGACTATTCATTAATTAAAAGAAAGCGCGAGGTAATAAGTAAATGAAAATTTCTGCGCAAATGAATTATAAAAATATCGTTAAGTATTTCTATAATGGGAGGCTGTCGTGGGTAGTAGTGACTATTTTGCTATTGTCTCCGTCTATAATGCTTACTAATTGCGGAGGTGCTTTTTTAGGAGCAGGAGCAACTGCAGGTTTAGTCGTATCTCAGGAAAGATCGATTGGCGATGCAGTTGATGACTTAACTATCAGGGCTTCTTTAAACGAGGTTTTCTTTAAAGAGGATTTTGATCTTCTAAGTGATGCTAGTTTTTCAGTCGTTGAAGGACGTGTTTTACTAAAAGGTACAGTTGATAATCCAGAGGATCGTATAAAAGCCGTAAAGCTTACTTGGTCCGTGAAAGGAGTACGTGAGGTAATAAATGAGATACAAGTTACAAATGAAGGAGGAATAGTTAACTATGCCAGAGATACCTGGATATCTACACAATTAAAAACTTTAACTCTTTTTGATAAAGATATTCAGTCAATAAACTACACTATAGAAACTATTAATGGCTCTGTTTATATTATGGGTATAGCTCAATCTCGTGATGAGTTAGACTTAGTAGTAAACCATGCAAGAACTATTTCCCATGTAAGAAATGTTGTGTCTCACGTGGTATTAAAGGATGATCCAAAAAGGGAAGATACACCGTGATTATTGAAACTAGAGGTACTAATGATCTTTCGCTTTTAGATCTTTCAATTATTGAAGATGAAGAAATAAATCTTGCAGACGCTGCACTTGCTGTTGGAAAATATGATTATCCTAAGATTGACCTCGAGCTTTATCGGAAACACCTACTTTCTATTGCTGATGATGTAAGCAATGAGAAAAGTTTATCACACGGATTAGATGCACGAATAGAGCGAATTAATAAAGTGCTGTTTAAAAAATACTCTTACGTTGGTGACTCTGATACCTACGACGATCCTCAAAATGCAAATCTGATTCGTGTCATTGACCGAAGAAAAGGATTACCTATTACATTAGGTATACTTTATATACATGCTGCACGTAGTCAGCGTTGGGTTGCTGAAGGTTTATCATTTCCAGGACATTTTTTAGTCAGACTAGATGTTCAAGGAAAACGTAAAATAGTTGATCCCTTCAATAAAGGTGAGATTGTAAATGTCACTCAAATGCGTAGCATACTTAAACAGTTCTTAGGTAATGAATCTGAATTACGGCCTCATCATTATTCAGCTATAAGCAATAGAGATATTCTTTTACGCAGTATGAATAATGTAAAAACTAGGGCAATTTCAGACAGTGATTTATCAAGAGCTACTACATTATTAGAGAGAATGACTACTTTAGCTCCGTATGCAATTAGCTTATGGAAAGAGTTAGGTGATTTAGAATTAGATAGAGGAAACTTAAAGAATGCAATAAAAGCCCTCGCTATCTTTAGTAAAAACTGTGTTTGTGAGAATCAAAAGTCTGAAGTAGAAGAAACAATTACCAGATTGAATCGTGAGCTTAATTAGTATTTTCTGTAAATATATTGAAATGGATGTCAAAGATGAAGTTACGTGTCGCTTTTCAAATGGATGCGATGGAAACTATAGAAATAGAAGGTGATAGTACTTTTGCTTTAGCTCTCGAAGGACAAAGAAGAGGTCATGAGCTTTTCCACTATACGGTTGATAATCTGTCGCTTAATCAAGGAGATGTATCAGCAATTGTTAGGAGTTTGAAGGTTCGTGACCAGAGAACTGATTATTTTTCTTGCGGGGATCCTATAAGGGAAAATCTCAATAAATTTGATATTATATTTATGCGTCAAGACCCCCCTTTTGATATGGCATATATAACAGCTACCCATCTTCTAGAAAAGATTCACCCATCTACATTAGTGGTAAATAATCCCTTTCATGTGAGAAATGCTCCAGAAAAGATCTTTGTTACAAATTTTCAAGAATATATGCCGCCCACATTAATTTCAAAAGACTTAGATGAAATTCAGAATTTTAGAAAAAAGTATAAGGATATTGTAGTCAAACCACTATTTGGGAACGGAGGCTTTGGTGTTTTTCATATTTCTCCTGATGATGAAAACCTCAGTACTCTGATTGAGCTTTTTACAAATTATTTCCGTGAACCAGTTATGACTCAGTTATATCTTCCGGAGGTTAAAAACGGTGATAAGAGGATTATACTTGTAAATGGTGAACCCTGTGGCGCTATTAGTAGAGTTCCAGCAAAAGGTGAAGCTAGAGCCAATCTACATGTTGGGGCTAAACCCATGAAGACTAAGCTTACAGAGCGAGACCTTGAAATCTGCGATGCAATTGGTCCAGATCTTCTTACTAGAGGTCTTATATTTGTAGGAATTGATGTAATTGGAAGTTATCTCACAGAGATAAACGTAACATCACCAACTGGAATTAGAGAGATATCTATTTTGGATGACATAAATATAGACTCTAAGATTTGGGACACTATAGAGAAAATCAGAAGTAATTAACCGCTTATCATTCTTCCGAGTCTTTTGCCTCCACAAATATGCATATGGAAATGTGGTACCTCCTGTCCACCATTTAAACCAATATTAGCAATCACACGATACCCTTCTTTCGAAAGACCTAACTCTTCTGCTATTTTTTGGACACATGAAAAAAACCTTCCAACTACTTCCGGTTTTGCATGGTCACAAAAATCATCGAATGATTGGTATTTCTCTTTTGGTATAACTAATACATGCACTGGTGATTGTGGATTTATATCATGAAAAGCAAGAATTTCATCATCTTCATAAACAGTTGAGTTGGGCAAATCGCCCCTCAAAATTTTTGCAAAAATATTTTCATTGTCATAAGACATTATTTATCTCCACATAATTTATGGCCAAAATTTTATAGTTTCTAATTTTTTATTTACCGACTTTCTTTTTCTTCAATTCCAGATATACCCTGACGTTTATTGAGTTCATCACCAATCTCTGTTGGGGAAATTTCAAGTGATCTCCATAAAACAATCATGTGATAAATTAGGTCTGCACTTTCATATATAACACTATCTTTATCTTTATTAGCTGAAGATATAACGAGTTCTGTAGACTCTTCACCAACTTTTTGTGCTATATGATCAACACCTCTGTTCAGTAGTTGTCTTGTATAGGATTTTTTTTCTTCGTCAGAATTTTTGCGTTGCTCAATTGTTTTGCAAAGCAAGTCTAAATTGCTGCCGAAACTGAGATTTTCACTCATATCGACACCTCCGATATTCAGTTTGAGATTGAACTCCATAATAAATTATATATGACTAATTTCAAATATATCTGAATTATAATATTTTAAAGCCGAACTTCTAATCCAGCTGCCAGCATATGCGACTTTGTTTCATAAATTGAAAATTTGCCAAAATGGAAAATAGAGGCTGCAAGAACTGCCGAGGCACCTCCATCCTTAATTCCACTGGTCATATGATCTAAAGTGCCTACACCCCCAGATGCTATTACAGGAACCGAAACTGCTTCCGATACTTTTTTGGTTAAGTCAATATCAAATCCTTTACCAGTACCATCTCTGTCCATAGAAGTTAGTAAAATCTCACCGGCTCCTTTTTTTACCATAAGACGAGCCCACTCTATTGCATCAATACCAGTTGGTTTTCTTCCACCGTGTGTAAAAATTTCATAACAATTATCTGAAACTTGCTTGGCATCAATTGCTACGACTATGCATTGTCTTCCGAATTTTTCAGACGCTTCTGAAACTAAATCAGGTCTTTTTACTGCAGCTGTATTAATAGAAACCTTATCTGCACCAGCATGCAGAAGTTTGAGTACATCATCTATATTTCTGACCCCGCCTCCAACAGTAAGTGGCATGAAACATTGTTCTGATGTTTTAGCAACTACGTCATAGAGTGTGTCACGATTATCAGAAGAGGCTGTTATATCTAGAAAACACAGCTCATCAGCTCCTTGATCATCGTATATCCTTGCTTGCTCTACTGGATCTCCAGCATCAACAAGATTGACGAAATTTACCCCCTTAACTACACGTCCATCGTGCACATCAAGACAAGGAATTATTCTTACTTTAAGCATTAGTTTTTACTTCGAATCTATTTTTTTAATACATCCATAATGGATAAATAATCAATTCTTCCGTCATATATTGCTCTACCTGAGATAGCACCACTTATCCCATCATCCTCAAATTTTTTCAAATTTATAAGGTCATTTACAGAAGAAACACCCCCAGATGCTATTACAGGTATTTCTGTTGATTTAGCTAATGTAACTGTTGCAGGAATATTTAATCCCCCTAAAAGCCCATCTCTATCAATGTCTGTATAAATAATTTTATTAACCCCTATATCTTCGAGTCTACGTGCCAGATCAATATCCCTTATCTCGGATGTCTCTGACCAGCCATCAACAGCCACAAATCCTTTACGAGCATCTATACCTACAGCTATTTTTCCCGGATATTCTTTGCATGCTTCAGCAACAAAAACTGGATCTTTTATAGCAGCTGTACCTAAAATAATTCGACTTACACCGCTATCAATCCATTTCTCAACTGTATAAATATTGCGAATTCCTCCACCTAATTGTATGGGTATAGATATAGAATTTAATATTTCTTGCACAGATATTATATTAACCGGTGTTCCTTCAAAGGCACCGTTTAGGTCAACAATATGAATCCATGAAAAACCTGCATCAGCAAATATTTTTGCTTGGGCTGCAGGATTATCGTTAAAAACTGTAACATTATTCATGTCTCCTTTGACTAGCCTTACGCAGCGACCATCTTTTAGATCTATAGCTGGAAATAATATCAATCTAAGTACTTTCTAATTACTAAGAGGCTTACAATAGAAATGACCTGGCACCATTTCACCATTAACTAATGCATACATAGGGTTTGTTCCCCAGCATATATATCCAAGTGACTCGTAAAGTTTTATGGCAACATCCTGTGTCTCTCTAACAGATAGGTTTATCACACTAAAACCTTTATTCCGTGCCTCAGAATCAATTGCATTCATTAAATCCTTTGCCATCCCATGACCACGTGCCCAAGGTGCAACAAAGTGTGTATCTATATGACAACCATGACTCCACGCTTCTTTTTGTCTATTAGGTGAAACGAGTTGAACTGAACCTGCAATAACACCATCAAGCCTTCCTATAAATAATGTTCTCTCTGGAATTATTAGAACGCCCTTCCAATAACGTTCGAATTGCTCACGAACAGGTGCTTTTACCCATCCAAAGCCAGCACCATCGGAAATGGCTCCCTCAGCTGCCTCGCATAGTTCACCTAATTCACGTTTCTTTAGAGACTCTACTCTTGCCACTTCAATTCTTGGTATATCTATCATGGGAACCACTGAACGAAATTTTTTATAAATTGTAATCCTTTTGATTGACTTTTCTCAGGATGAAACTGTACTCCCAATATGTTTTCTTTTACAACAATAGCAGCCATATCTTGACCATGGTTAGTTGTTGCTAAAATATTATTTTTGTTTTTACAATTCATGTAAAAACTATGGACAAAATACATATGATCACCCGAAGAGATTCCTTTTAATATGGGGTGATTAATATTTATTGATAAATTATTCCATCCCATATGCGGAACCTTCAGGCTATTATCTGAAGGTTGGATTTGTAAAACTTCTGAATCAATCCAACCTAGCCCTTCGTGTGATCCATATTCTTTTCCTATACTTGCTAAAAGTTGCATTCCTACACAAATACCGAGAAAAGGTTTACCCTGCTTTATTACTGATCTCTCTAATTCTTCACGCATGCCAGGAAGTTTTTCTAGTCCGTTCATACAATCTCCAAAAGCTCCAACACCAGGTAAGACTATATGGCTTGCTTGAGAAATATACTTTGCTTCGTCCGTTACTCTTACAGACCGTTTTTCACTCTCTGCAGATATAACTTGTTCAAACGCTTTAGCTGCTGATCGAATATTACCTGACCCGTAGTTTATTATTGCAATGTCCATAGCAATTTTATCACTTTATTTAAAAAATTAGAGTTTTTGCTAATCCAATTTATACATATTAAAGATCAATCAATGCAGAATTTTATCTCTTAGTTTTTTCCACCAAGAGTTCCTTTAGTAGAGGGTATCATTTCTGCTGATCTGGGATCAGTTTCAATTGACTCTCTTAATGCACGCGCTAAAGCCTTAAAGCATGACTCTATTATATGATGACTATTGTCCCCGTACATATTTTGTACATGAAGTGTTGCTCCACCAGATTGAGAAAAAGCCTGGAACCATTCCTTGAAATGTTCAGTATCCATGTCATCCAAACTAGATCTCGGAAAATCAACAAGCCAGATCAAATAGGGTCTGTTACTAAGGTCAATAGCAACACTACTCAAAGTTTCATCCATAGGCACTATAGCTGAGCCATATCTACAAATACCCTTGCGGTTTCCTAGAGCCTTAGCTAAGGCCTCACCAAGAACAATTCCTGTGTCTTCTACAGTGTGGTGTTGAGTTATGTCTAAATCACCTTCTGCCCTTAGATAAATGTCAATTAAGCTATGCCTTGAAAGCTGCTCAAGCATATGATCAAAAAAACCTATTCCTGTTTTGATATCATATGAGCCATTACCATCGAGATTAATCTCAGTGATTATTTTGGTCTCTTTTGTTACCCGCTCTATCTGGGCTAATCGCGACGGCTTATTCATGGCCGTGCTCCCCTACTTAATGTTCCGTAAATGTGCTATTACTTTTAGCAGGATACTTCAAACATCGCCAGTCGCTTGATGTAAAAACCACTCCTTGATTAGATAAATTCAATCACCACATTGTGTTATGCAGGAAATTATACAAATTATAGGGAGGTCATATCATTTCAAATACTAGTTATAATCCCGATTCTTGGCATGGAACAACCATTTTGTCTGTCAGAAAAGGGGCCGAAGTCGTTGTTGCAGGTGACGGACAAGTCTCATTGGGGCCTACCGTTATAAAATCAAATGCAAAGAAAGTTAGACCATTGGGGAGCGGAGAGGTAATAGGTGGTTTTGCTGGGGCAACAGCCGATGCATTTACGCTTTTTGAGAGACTTGAAGGTAAGCTTGAAAAACACCCAGGACAACTTACCAGAGCTTGTGTGGAGTTAGCCAAAGACTGGAGAACTGATCGATATTTAAGAAAATTAGAAGCAATGATGATCGTTGCTGATATTGATGTATCTCTTGTACTGACGGGACAAGGAGATGTTTTAGAACCAGAGGGTGGTGTCATTGGAATAGGTTCTGGTGGTACTTATGCACTTGCGGCTGCTAAGGCATTAATTGATTCCAAAGAATTAAATGCAGAGGCTATTGCGAGGCGTGCAATGTCTATTGCAGCTGATATCTGCGTGTATACAAATAATGAAGTTACATTGGAGAAAATCTGTTCATGAGTGATTTTAGTCCCAGAGAAATAGTCTCTGAACTTGATAGATTTATTATTGGACAAGAGAATGCTAAAAGAGCAGTTGCTATAGCTCTGAGAACTCGTTGGAGACGTAAGAGGGTACCTGAAGAAATACGTGATGAAATCCTACCAAAAAATATTTTAATGATAGGTCCCACCGGTGTGGGTAAAACTGAAATAGCTAGAAGGTTAGCTAAGCTTGAAAATTCTCCATTTATCAAAGTTGAAGCAACAAAATTTACAGAAGTTGGTTATGTAGGTCGTGATGTTGAAAGTATAATACGAGACCTAGTGGAAATGGCTATCCACATGACCCGTGAAAATATGCGTAAGGAAGTTAGAGCTAAAGCAGAGCTAAATGCAGAAGAACGTGTATTAGACGCCTTAGTTGGCAAAACTTCCGGAAAAGAAACTAGACAAAAATTTCGCAAAATGCTGAGAGAAGGAGAACTCGCGGGAAAAGAGATAGAAGTAGAAATATCAGAAAGTATGAGTTCATCACTTCCTACTTTCGAAGTGCCAGGAATGCCCGGGGCTCAAATGGGTATGCTTAACATAGGAGATATTCTTGGTAAGACTATGGGTGATCAAAAGAAATCTAAGTGCATGACCGTTGCTGAGTCTTATGATGTATTGATGGCGGAAGAAAGTGATAAATTACTAGAAGAAGATAAAATTGTTAAAAGTGCATTATCAATGGTTGAGGAGGGGGGCATTGTATTTCTAGATGAGGTAGATAAAATTTGTGCTCAATCAGAACGATCAGGTGGTGATGTAAGTAGGGAAGGAGTTCAGAGAGATCTCTTGCCTTTAATTGAAGGAACAGCAGTTAGTACGAAACATGGAACAATAAAAACAGATCATATATTATTTATTGCTTCTGGAGCATTTCACCTCTCTAAACCTTCAGACTTACTACCCGAATTACAGGGGAGACTCCCTATTCGAGTTGAACTAAAAGCGCTTTCTCGTGATGACCTTAAAGAAATCCTTATAGAACCTGAGAATAGTCTAATTCGCCAATATGTAGCTTTGCTAAATACAGAGGAGGTCGAATTAGAATTTACTAATGAAGCAATTGATGCAATTGCCGATCTTGCAGCAGAAGTGAACAAATCAGTAGAAAATATAGGAGCAAGAAGACTTCATACAATCTTGGAGAAGCTTCTAGAGTCTATCAGTTTTGATGCAACTGATCGTTCTGGCACTAATATACAAATAGACGCGAAATATGTTCACGACCATGTTTCAGAATTAGCTAAAGATTCAGATTTCAGTAAGTTTATACTTTAAAAAAGTAATGCTGATATAGGTAATCAATAAATGAAATTAATAAATACTCGATGTGGTATAGATAAGTTTGAAAAACTTAAAAAAGAGACGGGATTTTTTAAAAAAATACGATTCTACTGGTTTGTTTTTTTCGCTACAATTAGAGATTCGATATTGAGATTCTAATCACTTATTCTCACTGTACTAATTTATAGTCTATTTTTTTTTATTTTTAAATAATTTTGAATAAAATCCTTTTATTGAAAATTCTCCCTGCACATCTTTTGCTTTTTGTCTGCATTCTTCCAAAATATGTTTTGGTATAAGACGAGAAGCTATCATCAAACCTAAAGAAATTATTGCTATGTCATCAATCATGCCCAATACTGGGATAAAGTCTGGAATTAAATCAATAGGTGATGCAGCATATAAAAATAATAAAACTAGTAGTAATTTAACATACCAAGGGGTTTTTGGGTATGTGAATGCCAAAGCCATAGCATGTAATTCTATTCTTATATATTTAATAATTTTTTTTAATTTGTTCCTTAGAATCAAAGCCCTTTACCTATTTATAATTATTAAACAAATTTTTTATTTCTCTTTATTAGAATATAAAATGCACCTGATCCTCCATCTCGAGGCTGGGCCTTTTCTAGGGCTAATACATTCTCTCGAATTTCTGGTTCATTCACCCAAATTGGGAGCATCTGCCTTAAAATACCCGTAGATTCAGACGAACTTCCTTTACCAGTAATAATTAGTAAACATCTTTTTCCATTTTTCCTCGAGTCAGCGATATATCTACTAATTATATTGAAAGCATCTATCTGGTTATATCCATGTAAATCTAGCTTTCCATCGATCTTTATTTGGCCACGCTTCAATCGAGTTGCAGTTTTGCGATCAATTCCTTGGGGTTTACCAATAGTCAAAATTGGCAGTTTATGTGATAAAATTTTCCTGACTGGACCGGGAGTTTGTTTTGCTTCATCAAATATAGTTTCAGCAGATTTTTTAAGATTATTTTTTGTATTAATCTCTTTTATTTTTTCATTGTCTTTTTCTACAACTTCCTTTGGATGTTTCCTTTTTACATCGAACACTACCTTTTCCCAAAGTTTCGATTCTGAATCTTTCAATTCCCTTGAAACTTTTTTTGTCATTAATTCTACTCCATATAAAACAACCTCAGTTTTTAACTATTTTGGTAACAGTATCCAATAACGTCCTTTCTCATTCATTAAGCCGGCGATCTCTCCTGAATCTTTACCCGTTCCAATGAATAAATCACCTCTTACAATACCTTTAATAGCACTTCCAGTATCTTGGGAAATGACTAGTCGATCTATTTTCTTTTTATTTTGGCCCCCTCCATTTGGAATTGTAGTTTCTAACCACAAGGGTAAGCCTAATGGTATAAAATCTCTATCTACAGCTAAGGATCGACCAGCGGTTAATGGGATTCCTTGAGCGCCGATTGGTCCATTATTATGAACAGAGTTATCGATCCATTTAAAAAAAATGTATGATCTATTTTTATTCATTAACGTATGTGACAGAGATGGATTGTTAGACAACCATTCTCTTATTCTTTGCATAGACATATCTTTTTTATTAATTTCACCAGATTTAATTAAATCTTTGCCAATTGCAAAATAAGGGTGACCGTTTCTTCCTGCATAACCTATGCGTCTTTTGCTGCCATCTCTTAAAATAATTCTGCCTGAACCTTGTATATGAAGGAAAAAAGCGTCTATAGAGCTTTTTAACCAAACTAATTCATATCCTTTTAGTTCATCAACACCCTCATTAATCTCAGAACGAGTATAGTATGGAATAACTTTTCTTCCCTTGATACGACCTATAAGGGTTTGTTTTGGAAATTCATTTGAAAAACTATGTAAATCAATATTTATTAGATTATCAGGAGGCATATAAAGAGGAATATTGAATTCTGTATTTCTGCTGAGGGAACCGAGTATCTCTGGTTCATAATATCCCGTGAATAGTCCAAAGACACTTTTATTATCGCTTATAATATGAGGTATAAACCATTTCTCAAAGAATAATTTGGCAGCTAGATTATTATGTTCTGAAGTCTCCAAAGCATTCAAACAGGACGTGTGCCAGGATTTCATTTTAATTCCTAAAATTGTTTCCTGATTATTCTCAAAACTCTTATTTACAATTAATTTACAAGATAGTTTTAATGCCTTTAAAGCTTCACCATGACTATCTTCATTCCATCCGTGAATATTCTGAAATGAAGTAGAAGAAGTTTTTATTTTATCGATTTTTTTCGAAAAAATATCAGGGCGTTCTATACAGCTAGTTAATAAAATTAAAATCGCAAAAAATTTGAATATTGCGACAATAGGAAATTTTCTATGATGACCAATGGTCAATCTGATCGAGTCTCAACTAACAACCAGTTTGGATTTGAAGATCGAATATTACGGGAAAATGTCCACAAATCGGTTATGTGTAAAATCTTTTCTGAATCACCTTCTATATCTAAACCATCTTCATCTCGTGTTACTGATATTTGTTGGCTTAAAAACTTAACCGTTATATTTGCCTTAGTTCCACGCATATCTGCGTCTACTAAAACTGCATCATCAATTGATATTATTGTTGTCTCAACTGTCTGTTTAGATTTTATACGGTCATTTATTATAGTTGCGAAATCATCATATACGTCATCTCCTAATAAAGGACGCAATACTGATGTGTCCCCTTTAGCAAATCCTTCGACAACTATAGCAAAAGCTTCGCGTGCTCCCTGGAGGAATTCTGATGGAGAAAATGTAGGATCTGCTTTGCTTATATCACCTAAATGAGCACGCAATTCTTTACTGGCCCCTGGTAGTTCATCTTCGAAATCTAGGTCATCAAAGATTGAAGCATCAGTTTCAGTCTGTGGGTTATCATTTGATTTAGCCTCTGGTATTGATACTAAATCTTCGTTCGTACGTTCACGACGAGCTCTCGGGCCCGAAAACATGTCGCGCTCGTTTGAACGTTCATTGCCTGTTCGGCGGCCTAGTACAGCGCGCAATCGCAAAATAATAAAGACAGCGATTAACGCGAAAATTATTATGTCATAAAACTGAAATCCGCCGGACATTTCCTTCCACCCGGCTAAAGCGCCTAATTTTTTGTTTTCCTCGAACCTAAAGACCAAAGAATATATAATATAGTCTATAGTCTATAGATAATTTATTACAACACATATAGTCCGTTGTTAACACAATCGCAAGTGAACCATGCTATTTCTGATTTTATTCTTAGCTATACCTGCTGCTGAAATCTTCTTATTTATAGAAGTAGGGGGGCGTATAGGTGCCTGGGCCACTGTTGGGCTAATTTTTAGTACTGCTATTATTGGCTTTATGATCCTTAGAATTCAAGGAATCCGCATTATTCAGCGTGCTAGAGAGCAAATTGCAAATAACAAAAAACCTGTTGCAGAGCTTGCACACGGAGCGGCGTTAGCGTTTGCTGCAATTTTGCTGTTAACTCCTGGTTTTATATCAGATTCAATTGGTGCGTTGCTATTAGTGCCCCCTTTGAGGCATTTTCTAATAAAATTTGTATTAATTCGTATTGCAGCCAAATATGAGAGGAAACGACGAGGTAACTCGATTGATGGAGAATATAAGGTTATATCCGAAGATGATGATAATTCTAACACCTGACCTTATCTACTTTTAATGATATAAGATATTGAAAATAAATGTTTTTTATTATCTAAGTACTTATTAATAGTTTCTTGGCATATTTCCAAAAGGAAAAAGAAATGAACGAAAAAAATCAGTCCTCTAGCGCAAAAAGTGAAGAAGTCAATTTACTTCCCCAGATCGGCATTGTCAGTCAATATATTAAAGATCTCTCGTTTGAGAACCCTAATGCACCACAAAGTGTGGATAACCCTAATTATCCCAATGTAAATGTGAACGTGGCCGTCCAAGCAAATAATGCGATAGATGAAACCTATGAAGTTGATCTTAAAATAACAGCAGAAGCTAAGGATGAAGATAAACTGGCCTTTATTCTTGAACTTGTCTACGGGGGTTTGTTCCGTGTTTTAAATATACCTAAAGACCAAATCCAGCCTGTTCTTCTTGTAGAATGCCCGCGTTTAATTTTTCCTTTTGCGCGTAGGATTGTAGCTGATGTAACAGGTGATGGTGGATTTCCACCGCTACAACTCAATCCCATGGACTTTATGGCACTGTACCGTGAAAAAATTGCAGAAAAGAAAAAGTAAGCGGAAGTGTTAGTAATGGTTTTGAGAAATAGATTTATGCTATTTTAAGGAGTTTTTTTCCATATGGGATTCGGTAAAGAGTTAATAAAAAGTTCATGTGCTCTGATCTCATCCGGGCTTGGAGTATGAGTACGATCAAATTCCAGATTTTTTGATGTGTGTTTTATACTTTTCTCTCTTGTATTTGAATTTAGAGAATCAAGTGTTAAGCCAGGCTGTCGGCCACCAATTAATTCCAAATAGACAGTAGCTAAAAGTTTTGCATCCAATAATGCTCCGTGTTTTGACCTATCAGAAAGATCAATTTCAAAACGTCTACATAATGCATCCAAATTAGCTGGGGCACCTGGAAATTTTTTACGAGCTATCATAAGTGTATCTATAACCTGCTCAGAAGATATAGAGGTTTGAGAACATTTTTCTAATTCCATATTTAAGAAGCCTAGATCAAAAGATGCATTATGAATTATTAACTTAGAATCTTTTATGAAGTCCAAAAAATCTTCGACAACATCTACAAATACTGGTTTGTCTTTAAGGAAGGAGTCAGACAGACCATGTATTTTTTCTGCTTTCTCAGGCATAGAAATACCAGGGTTTAAGTATGCGTGAAAGTACTGACCTGTCTCTACATGATTAAGTAGTTCTACACATCCGATTTCAACAAGCCGATCTCCATTTTGTGAATCTAAGCCCGTAGTTTCTGTATCAAGAACAATTTCTCGCATATTATATTTTGCCTAAAAATTATTTTCTATTTAAGTTTACTGACCAATAACCAGACCACTTCCGACAAGGCCTTTTTTCAAGAGTTTTAATTATACGAAGTAAAGATTTTCTTGAAAATGCTTTATTAAGTCCTGTCTCTAAAACAAAATCTGCTTTTCTACGTTTTTCTTCGTCAGACATCTGATGGTTTAAAATAGCCTCATACTTTTCATTAGTCATTCCTGGTCTTGATAGCACCCTTAATCTTTGAACAAATTCTGGCGCGGATACAACTAATATAGCATCGAATCTATCGGTACGATTACTTTCAAAAAGAAGTGGGATATCTAAAACTACAATTGAATAACGCTGTAACTTTGCAGATAGTAAAAATTTTTTTTCCTGTTGATGTATTAAAGGATGTAATATTTTTTCTATGGCTTTGAGATTTCCATTTTTTTTTAATACTTCTTTTCCCAATTCAGTTCGATCTATAAATAACTGATCTTTTGAATTAGTTTTACATGCTTTAGGGAAAAGTTTTGCTATCTGAGATACTGCTAATCCCCCTGGTTCTAAAAAACTATGGGCGGCTCTATCAGCATCCCAGACAGCAGCACCGTATTCTTTAAAAACACCAGCAATAGTGCTTTTTCCCATACCAATAGAACCGGTTATACCAATTACTAGCATTCTTTTTGACTATTTAATATGTAATCTCTTAAATCTGTTGTAACTTTAGGCTCTATACCAAACCACCTTTCAAAACCAGGCCTTGCTTGATGGAGTAGCATTCCCAAACCATCTACAATCTTGTTCCCTCTTTTTTTAGCTTGAATCAATAAAGGGGTTGCAATAGGTACATATACAAGATCACATACCGTAGCAGATATTGGTAATTTTGCCAATGAGATGCTGAGGTCTGGTTGGCCAACCATTCCTAGACTTGTAGTGTTGATAAGAATTTCTGCATTGTCTAAGGCTTTATCTCTATTATCCCAATTTTCGACTACTATGGATGTACTAAACTTGTCTCTCACAGAAATTGCTCTTGGTTTGCTTCTATTAATCAATCTTATTTCGGATACTCCAGAAGTCATTAATGAAAAACAAACTGCCCTTGATGCACCTCCAGCACCCAATACAACGGCTATTTTATTTTTGAGATTAAGATCTGGATTTATTTCTTTAAGATTTTCACTGAATCCAAAAGCATCTGTATTTTCACCAATAATACCAATTTCTGGATCAACCACTAAAGTATTTATGGCACCTATTTTTTTTGCACTTTCACTAATATTATTAATATAACTTAGGGCTGCTTCTTTATGGGGTATAGTTAAATTAGCCCCCCTTAAACCGAGATCAGTGATACCCTCTATAGCAGTCTTCAAATTGTCCGGGGAAACGTTGAAAGGTAAATATGCTCCATCAATATTATACTTATTAATCCAAAAACCATGGAGAGATGGAGAAAGAGAATGAGAAACAGGCCACCCAAGAACTCCTGCAACTTTTGCTCTACCTGTAATGCTCATTGTAAAACCAATTCATTTTTTCTTAAAAAGACTAACAGGGGTAAAATTGGTAGTCCTAAAATTGCTGAGTAATCCCCGCTTATTTCAGAAAATAGTTGTATTCCAACACCTTCTAGCCGATAGCCACCCACACAACCTAACACTTCATTACCCGCAACAGCAATATATGCTTCTAAAAACTCGTCGGAAATCTCACGCATTATCAAAGTTGGTTTTTCAGTATGATTCCAAATCTCTTTTCCGCCCTTTACGACAGATACTGATGTCGAAAGATTATGAGATTTACCTCTTAAAAACTTCAACTGTGTTTTTGCATCTTCAAAACTTTCTGACTTATCAAACCAGGTTCCTTCACACTCGAGCAACTGATCAGCTCCTATAACATATGAATCCGGTTTTTTTTCACTCACTCTATGCGCTTTTTGTCTTGCCAACTTTAATGCAGTATCTAATGAATTTAACCCCAGTTCGCGAGCTTCTCTTTTAATTTCCCCCTCATCAACACGTGAGACAATAACCTCAAAACTAGTTCCACTTTTATTTAAAATTGTCTGTCTAGCCTCACTTGCTGAGGCAAGAATCAACTTGTCTGAGGGTCCCGTTGAAATTGTGTTTATCTCAATTTTATCCATTGTCTATTTACTGCCCTTGTTTATCATAAAGTTGTAATACAGCAGCTGCTGTTTCTTCTATAGATCTTCTCGAAACATCAAGAACTGCCCAATTTCTTTTCCTAAATAGTCGACGAGCTTCCTTTACTTCATTATCTACAGTTTCTGGATTTACATAATCCGTTTCTTGTTTTTCACCCAGATGTGCCAGCCGATTTTTTCTTATATCTACCAACTGATCCGCCCCTCTGGTTAGGCCAACGATAAGTGGTCCTTTTAAATTTAAGAGCTCTTTGGGCAGCGGACAACCATGGACAAATGGTACATTTGCTGCCTTTAGACCTCTATTTGCTAGATAAAAACAGGTGGGTGTTTTAGATGTCCGAGAGACGCCAACCAAAACCACATCTGCTCCTGACATTGTTAATGTTCCTTGTCCATCATCGTGAGCTAAAGCAAAATTCATAGCATCAATTCGTTTCAAGTAATCAGCATCCATAACATGCTGGCCACCAGGTTGATTCACGCTTTCTTCCCCAAGATATATGCTTAGTGTTTTTATTGCTGAATCAAGAAGAGAAACACTTGGTATATTTGCCTTTCTACAACTTAATTCGAGCATATTTCTTAGCTCTGCATCTACAACGGAATAAAATACTACTCCTGGATTTGCTTCAATATTATTTAACACTCTTGTTAACTGGGCTTCTGTTCTTACTAAAGACCACAGGTGTTCTATACATTTTGCCCCATCGAATTGTGCGCAAGCAGCTCGTGCTATTGCTATTGCGGTTTCTCCTGTTGCATCTGATATTAAGTGTAGGTGAAAAGAGCGTGACATTTTACCCTCCTCTAACGGGAATTTTTAAATTATATTTGTATAACTATCATATAATAACCTTTGTATATGTTCTGTGTAATTTGTGACTCACTTATAAAAAGTTACTTTTCCATATATTATTCTTTGTTTTTCCGTGGTTTATTCTACTCTTTTTAAATGCGGGTAAAATATTATTTTGGTTTTTTATCCCCGTTTTTCTCTCTTTTATTTACAATTTTATAAATAGATGTTTTGTCTATAATAGTACAAAAATACAAATAATTATAATATCGTCCTCAGTTATCTCTTCGGTTTTACTTAAAAATAAAGCTTGGGGATAAGCCGTTAATCCCCGCTTTACCCCCATACAACTACAACAACTACAACCTTTATTATATTATATTATAGTAGTGTGTTGTTATAGGTGATCATTTATTAAGGATAGAAATTTTGGATAAAGAACAACCAAACCTTTTAGATGGTGTATGTGAAGAATATTCCATAAATCCAATTGCAATATGGTTTATGAGGCAAGCAGGGAGATATTTACCCGAGTACCGTGATTTAAGATCTAGATCTCGGGGATTCTTAGACCTATGTTATACGCCAGAACTATCTTCCAAGGTAACCCTTCAACCAATAGAGCGCTTCGATCTTGATTTAGCTATTCTCTTTTCTGATATTCTTGTTATACCCGATGCGCTGGGTCAAAAAGTAAGCTTTGTTGATGGGGAAGGGCCAAAACTAGATTCTTTCATTAAATTTAGGGAGGGGTATGAATTTAATGAAGAGCAATATTTGAAAAACCTCAAGCCAGTATATGATGCGGTTAAGTTAATAAAGACCAGATTGAGAAACACAAAACCATTGATTGGTTTTTCAGGTGCGCCCTGGACACTCGCAACTTACATGGTCGAGGAGGCTAGCTCTAGGAATTTCTCGAAAATATTTAAGTTAATCGAAAGTGATTTGACAAGCTTCGAGGAACTTATGGATATACTTAAAAAGGCAGTTGTATCGCACTTAATATCTCAAGCGAAAGCGGGGGCAGACATTCTTCAGATATTTGATAGCTGGGCCGGTGCTCTCCCAGACCAAGAAATAGAAAAATGGGTAATTGAGCCCACAGCAAGTATAGTTGATCAAGTAAGGAGCTTTTATCCTAGTATTCCTATTATAGGATTCCCAAAGGGAATAGGGCTTAATTATGTTAACTACGTTAAGAGAACAAAGGTGGACGGGATTAGTTTAGACTCCAGTGTTTCGGTCAAATGGGCAGCAGAAAATATACCAGCCAATTGTACAATCCAGGGAAACCTAGACCCAAACCTACTAGTAGCTGGAGGGAAAGAAATGATAAAAGCAGCCGAGGAGATAGTTATATCCCTTAGAGAAAGGAGTCATATCTTTAATTTAGGGCACGGTATAACACCATCTACACCAACGGAGAATGTAGCGGTCTTGGTAAACGAAGTCCGTAATCTGGGTCAGAGATACCGTTAGAAAAAAAGAAAGAGCTTGGGCAAGGGTTTCATGAGAACAGCAGTAGTCTTATTTAATTTAGGGGGTCCTGACTCTTTGGAGTCAGTAAGACCTTTTCTTTATAATCTCTTTTCAGACAAGGCAATATTAGGGATACCTGCTCCAATAAGGCAGATCATAGCCACAATGATAGCAAAAAGGAGAGCACCAATAGCTAGGGACATTTATTCACAGATTGGTGACCGCTCACCGATACTTCCAGAAACACAAAAGCAGGCAAACGCCATAGATCAGGCGCTCTCGCCAAAATTAGAGTCAGCGGTTTTCATTTCTATGAGGTATTGGCATCCCCTTGTAAGAGAAACTATAAAAGAGGTAGAAAAATATAATCCAGATAGAATAATCCTTTTACCTCTCTATCCTCAGTTTTCTTCAACTACAACTGGCTCGTCTTTTAAAAGTTGGTGGGATGGTGTCCGCGGCACGGCATTAGAGGAAAGAGAAACAATAACTATTTGCTCTTACCCAAATGCTGAGGGCTTTATAGCGGGACAGGCAGACTTAATTGATAAAGCAATTGGCACTTTAGATTGCTCTGAATTTAGACTTTTGATGTCAGCTCATGGCCTTCCAGAAAAAAATATAAAAAAGGGGGACCCCTATCAAGAACAAGTGGAATTAACAGCAAAATCAATAACTGAAAAGTTAAATAGAAAGGGGCTTGATTGGGTCGTATGTTATCAGAGCAAGGTGGGGCCGCTTCAATGGATAAAGCCATCCACCGAAAGCGAAATAAGGAGAGCTGTCAGCGATGATAAGGCGTTAATTATTGTGCCTATTGCGTTTGTTTCAGAACATTCTGAAACATTAGTCGAACTGGATATAGAGTATAAGGAGCTAGCAATAGAGGCGGGGGCAAAAAAATATATCCGTGTCCCCGCATTGGGGGATAACAAAAATTATATTTCTTCTCTAGTCTCTCTCATTGAGAATGCATTATCAGCAGCAGATAGTAATTCTCTTGAGGCAGGAATAGGGCCAAACGGTGTCCGCCTCGTTTGTCCACAAGGATGCTCTTTCTGTGTTAAAGAAAAAGAGAATTCAGCTCATGGAAGATAGCTACTACTGGTTGAAAGCCTTTCATATTGTTGCTGTGATAACATGGATGGCAGGCCTGCTATATTTGCCTAGATTATTTGTTTATCATTCCAAGGCAATTCATGGCTCTGAGCTATCTGAAACATTCAAGATAATGGAGAAAAGATTATATTTTGGCATCATGATGCCAGGGATGCTTCTAAGCTTAATTCTGGGTGGGATACTTTTTGGTCCCTATGGAGCGGTTGATGTTAAAGTAGAAATTTGGGTATGGGTAAAACTGGCTTGTGTATTAGGATTATTAGCTTTTCATGGCCTTTTGGGTCGCTGGCGCCGCGACTTTTCAAAAGATCAAAATAAGCATGGACCAACCTTTTTTAAGGTGGTAAATGAGGTCCCAACACTTCTTATGATCTTGATTATTGTTATGGTTATTGTTAAGCCATTTTAATGACAGCTCTTGACATTACCTCACATATACTTCATTTGAGACCTGTTAGTTATTAGATTTGATTAAAGTTATTTTCTAAAATCAATAAATTACCCGCCATATTTATCTAAAATCATCACATTTTCATTAAAAGTGCACAAAAATACATAAATCGCTGCACATATTTCAATAAAACAAATATCCCCTAAACAAAAAAGAATGAACGTCCAATGCATCTCCAAGAGTTAAAAAATAAAACACCAACCGAACTTCTTGAATCAGCCTCAGAACTTGACATCGAGAACGCTAGTAGTATGAGGCGACAAGATTTGATTTTTGCTATATTAAAATGCTTAGCTGAGAATGACCAAGCTATATATGGAAGCGGTGTTCTAGAAACGCTCCAAGATGGATTTGGTTTTTTGAGGTCACCTGAAGCAAATTACTTACCAGGCCCTGATGATATATATGTTAGCCCTAGCCAGATCAGACGTTTTGGTTTGAGGACTGGAGATACACTGGAAGGACAAATTAGATCACCAAAAGATGGTGAGAGATACTTTGCTCTTTTAAAACTTGAACAAATTAATTTTGATCCCCCTGAAAAAATAAAGCATAAAATTAACTTCGATAACTTAACACCATTATACCCTGATGAAGCATTTAAATTAGAAATTGAAGATCCAACGATTAAAGACCAAACATCAAGAATAATTGATCTTGTAGCACCAATAGGAAAAGGACAGAGAGCCTTAATAGTAGCTCCACCAAGAACAGGCAAAACTGTGATGCTTCAAAATATTGCTCGTTCTATAGAGCTCAATCATCCAGAAGCTTTTCTGTTAGTTCTATTAATTGATGAGAGGCCAGAAGAAGTAACAGATATGGCACGTTCGGTTCAAGGTGAGGTAGTAAGCTCAACTTTTGATGAACCAGCTTCAAGACATGTTCAAGTCGCTGAAATGGTTATAGAGAAAGCAAAGCGCCTCATTGAGCATAAGCGAGATGTTGTTATCCTGCTGGATTCGATTACTAGATTAGGTCGTGCATATAACACTGTCGTACCTTCTTCAGGCAAGGTTTTAACCGGTGGTGTTGATGCAAACGCCTTGCAAAGACCAAAGAGATTCTTTGGTGCAGCCCGTAATATTGAAGAAGGCGGTTCTCTTACGATAATCGCAACTGCTTTAATTGATACAGGCTCTCGTATGGATGAAGTAATTTTTGAAGAGTTCAAGGGAACTGGCAACTCAGAATTAATACTAGATCGCAAGTTAGGTGATAAGCGAACATTCCCCGCTATTGATATTGGTCGTTCGGGTACGCGAAAAGAAGAACTGTTAGTAGATAAAGCTACTCTATCAAAGATGTGGGTCTTAAGACGCATCCTGATGCCGATGGGCACAACAGATGCTATGGAATTCTTACTGGACAAGCTAAAGTCAACAAAATCTAATTCAGACTTTTTTGACTCCATGAATGCATAATACTCTGGATCAGCCGAGAGTATTTTCGGCTGATCCAAAGTTATGCGTTATCAGGTCAAAAGAATTGTAGAGCCTGTGGTTTTTCTTGATTCTAAGTCAACATGTGCTCTTGCAGCTTCCGAAAGATTATACTTTTGGTTAATCTGTATTTTTAGTGAACCAGAGCTGACTACATCAAACAAAGCACTAGAAGATTCCTCCAATTCTTCACGATTACTAATATACTGAAATAGTCCTGGTCTAGTCAGAAACAATGATTTGGGGGCAAGCATTCCAATATCAAAATCGTTATAGGGGCCAGAAGCCTGACCATAATTTACCATTAAGCCTCTTATTTTAAGACATTCTAGGGACCCAGAAAAGGTGTCCTTAGCTACAGAATCATAAACGACTGGTACACCAGATCCCTTTGTAATTTCTTGTACACGTCCAACCCAATCTTCACTTTGATAATTTATAGGATGTTGACAACCATTCTCCAATGCAAGTTGGGCTTTTTCGTCGCTACCTACAGTACCAATAACTATAGCTCCGATGCTGTTTAACCATTGACACAACATTAAGCCCACACCTCCAGCAGCTGCATGAACAAGTACAGTTTGTCCAGCTTGGACGGGATATGTTCGACGCACAAGATATTCTACAGTCATACCCTGAAGCATCATAGCAGCGCCTATCTCGAACGAAAATTCTTCAGGTAATATTACAAGTTTATCTGCTTTGATATTACGAGATTCAGTATAGGAACCAGGAGGTGCCGCAGCATAAGCAACACGATCACCAGGTTTAACATTACTTACTTCTTTCCCTACTGCTTCGACAACTCCAGATCCTTCCATTCCTGGTATTCCTGGTAAAGCTGGAAAAGGATAAAGACCTGTGCGGAAATAGACGTCTATATAATTTAAACCTATAGCCTTATGAATTATTCTAGCTTCTTCTGGTCCTGGATCAGGAAGCTTAACCTCTTCCCAGCTTAACACCTCTGGACCACCCGTTTTATGAACGACCATAGCTTTGGTCATTTTTGCCCCTTTCTTTATAAATTCCTAATGATTTAGATTAAATTTGTTTTAAAAAATTCAAAAGTTCGTTTATTGGCTAACTCTGCTGCTTCTTGATCATAATGTTCACCTCCTATTCGTGCAAAGGCGTGGTCCACCCCGGCATAGGAATGTAGAGTAACAAAACTATTCTTTTGTAAATTCCCTTTAATTTTTTCTTGATTTTCCTTAGGCACAAACTGATCTTCTTCGGCTATATGTTGTAGATGTGGTGAGGAGATATTATCTGCTTCTTTGAGATCATTTTCTATTCCTACGCCATAGTATCCTACTGAACAATCAACATTAGTTCTGGTTGACATAAGATAAGATAATTTACCACCTAAACAATATCCAACAGCACCTACCTTACCAGTACAAGATTCATGTTTCTTTAGATGATCCATCGTACTTTCAGCGTCTTTAATCCCTTGATCAACGTCAAAGCTTTGGTAAAGTTCAAATGCTTTACCCCACTCACCCTCTGTTTTATCACAAAGTTCAATTCCAGGCTGAATTCTCCAGAATAAATCAGGGCATATCGCAGTGTAACCTTGGGCTGCGAGTGCGTGACAAATTTCTCTCATAACAAAATTTATTCCGAAAATTTCTTGTAGGACAATAATACCAGGTCCTTGGCCAGAATCAGGTGTTGCTAAAAAAGCATTGAAGTTTTCACCTTTACTATTAGAAATATTTACTATTCCCGCGGGCATAATTCCTCTCCATTTAGGGTTGTTTATTCATGACTGCAGCCTCATGATTTAAAAGCCATCTCTTAGTATCAGAACCAGATCCTGCAGAAAAACCTCCAATTTTGCCATCTTTTCCAATAACTCGATGACAAGGAACTATTAGTGGAATTGGGTTTGCACCACAAGCATTTCCAATTGGGCGTGGTGCTGTTTTTAATGCGTAAGCTATTTCTTTATATGTTGATTGGGAGCCAAAGGGAATTTTTAGAAGACGGTCCCAGACTTTTTTCCTAAAAAGTGTGTCGTTTAGCTTTATTGGTAAATTAAATTCTTGAAGCTCGCCGTTAAAGTATAAATCAATCTGTTGAGCAGCATTATATAGCAGAGATTTATGAGTTTTTTTCTCATAATCAGCAGGAATAAAATCTTGGATTTTCAATTCCGTTATATGGTATCCGTCAGTAAATATTGTTAGTGAACCAATAGGGCTTCCAATAGTTATTGAAGATTTGTAAAAAAAAGTATTATTCATAATATAATTTTTAAAAACCAATTGTTTTCATATTATCCATATTAAAGCTTGTAGGCCTCAAGATTACAAATTTAGATAATAAAGATACGATTTATGCTGAAGTGACGCCTCCTGGGAACGGGGCGGTGGCAGTTTTTCGTGTTTCAGGTAAAGAGGCGTCTTTGGTCTTTAAAAATTTAGCTCAAGGTGAATTACCCCCTCCCCGATTAGCATCAGTAAGATGGTTAAGAAAGTCAAAATCCAATGAGAAAATTGATAGAGCTCTGGTAATTTGGATGCCAGGTCCAGAGAGTTTTTCCGGTGAGGATGTTCTGGAGCTTCATGTTCATGGCGGTTCAGCAGTAAAGATTGCTTTAGTAAAAGCCCTTGAGGATATTGGTAATTGCCGTCTGGCTAATCCCGGGGAGTTTTCTGCTCGTGCTTTTTTGTCAGGTAAGCTTGATTTAACAGAAATTGAAGGTATAGCAGATCTTATTGCTGCAGAAACTGAAAACCAGAGAAAACAGGCATTATTTCAAGCACAAGGTGGTCTTAGTAAATTATATGAAGGCTGGGCGAAACGTTTATTGTCACAGCTCGCCCATTTGGAAGCAGAAATAGACTTCTCTGATGAGCCACTACCACAAGATCTCAATAAACAAATTCATAAAGAACTAAAAAATATAAGTATGGAAATGTATAAACATTTATCAGATGGATATCGTGGAGAACGTTTAAGAGACGGAATAAAAATAGCTATATTGGGAGAACCGAATGCAGGAAAATCAAGTTTATTCAATATTTTAGCTGAAAAAAATGCTGCTATTATATCTGAGTTTCCTGGTACTACCCGTGATGTATTAGAAGTTAAAATTGATATAATTGGTATGCCAGTGATTTTATGTGATACAGCCGGTATTCGTTTGCCTCAAGGAAAGATCGAAGCAGAGGGTATTCGCAGATCTTATAATGAGGCGGAAAATTGTGATATTAAGTTAATTGTCATTGATGGTGCCAAGTGGCCTATTATTCCAGAAAAAATAAAATCGCTAATTGATGAAGATTCCTTATTAATAATTAATAAGTCAGAGCTAATAAAGGCCCCAAGAGATATAAAGGTAGGTATACACCAAGGAAATCTGATTTCTTGTAAAGAACTTACTGGAATAGAAGAAATTATGAAAAAGATGGAGACAATTCTGCAAACTAAATTTGGGAGATCTGAAAGCGCAGTAATAACTAGAGAACGTCACAGAATAGCTGTAAAAAATTGTTATGATGCAATCAAAAGATTTTTAAAAGCTACGGAAATCGAATTAGGTGCAGAAGATCTAAGACTGGCGGTTAGATCATTGGGAAGAATTACTGGTAAAGTTGAAGTAGATGATATTCTTGACGTGGTTTTCAAAGATTTTTGTATAGGTAAATAATAAATATATAATTATTTCAATGGTTTAACTAAGAGACAAGCAAATGCATGATGTTATTGTAATTGGTGGTGGACACGCAGGATGCGAGGCTGCTGCTGCTGCTGCAAGAATGGGCGCAAAAACGTTATTGATAACAGCTAAACCTGAATCAATTGGTGTGATGTCATGTAATCCAGCTATAGGAGGGCTAGCTAAAGGGACATTAGTTCGTGAAATTGATGCTTTAGATGGAATAATGGCTCGAGCAGCAGATATAGGCGGTATTCAGTTCAGAGTCTTGAATCGAAGCAAGGGCCCTGCAGTCCGTGGACCAAGAGCACAGCAAGATAGGAAATTATATCGAAATGCAGTACAAGATTTAATTCACGTTCAAGACAATTTAGAAATTATGGCTGGCATGGCTGAAGACCTAATTATTGAGGAGGAAAATGGTGTCAAAACTATTTCAGGTGTAATTCTAGCAGATGGTCAACAAGTAAAAGGGGGGTCTGTCGTACTTACAACAGGTACATTTTTGCGTGGATTAATTCATATAGGTGAGGAGCAAATAAGTGCAGGCCGTATTGGGGATAAACCGGCAATCAGAATTGCTGATTCACTAAATGCAGCGGGATTTGCATTGGATAGGTTGAAAACTGGTACTCCACCAAGACTTAATGCATCATCTATTTGTTGGGATAAACTAGAAGTTCAGCATGGAGATGATCCAATAGAACCTTTTTCTTTTTTGTCTAATAAATTGGAAATCGATCAAGTTCCTTGCCATATAACATACACCAACCCAAAAACTCACTCTTTAATAAAAAAAGATCTGAAACGTTCACCAATGTATTCAGGGGCGATAAAAGGTTTAGGACCCAGGTATTGCCCGTCTATAGAAGACAAAATTGTGAGATTCCATGATCGAAGTAATCACCAAATATTTTTGGAGCCAGAAGGTCGTGATGATTCAACTGTTTATCCCAATGGAATTTCGACATCACTACCTAGGTCAACACAAGTAGAGATGGTAAGAACAATTATTGGTTTGGAAAAGGCAGAAATTTTACAGCCAGGTTATGCTGTTGAATATGATTTTATAGATCCAAGAGAATTAAGACAAACACTTGAAACAATTAGAATAAAAAAGTTTTTTCTAGCTGGCCAAATAAATGGAACTACAGGATATGAAGAAGCTGCTGCACAAGGTTTAATTGCTGGTATCAATGCCGCGCTTTCAACTTCTAAATCTTTTAATTTTAAAGAAGCTGAATATAACGATGGTTTCGTATTAGGAAGAGCGGATTCTTTGACAGGGGTTATGCTTGATGATCTGACTAATTTAGGTGCAAGTGAACCCTACCGAATGTTTACTTCAAGGGCCGAATATAGATTACTTCTGAGGCCAGACAATGCGGATTTGAGACTAACAGAAAAAGGTATCTCAATTGGAGTAGTGGGAAGCGAAAGAGCAAATATATATAGAAAAAAATCCCAAAGAATAGAGGATTGCAGAAATCAACTACAAAACATCTTTTTTTCGCCTAATGAATTATCTGACAAGGGGATACAAATTAATTTTGATGGACGTAAACGCTCTATTTGGGAGGTTTTAGGTTATCCGGAAATGAGTTTACAAAAATTATCACCTTTTTGCCAACAAGACCTTAAGCTAAAAACTGATGAGAGATCTCAATTGGAAATCCAGGCAAGATATGCAACTTATTTAAAAAGGCAGGCAGCAGATATAGAGTCATTCAAAAGAGATGAAGCTGTTCGAATACCTATTTCAATCAACTACGATTGTGTAGGCGGCCTTTCCCTCGAAGCTAGGGAAAAGTTATGTGCTGCGAAACCTGAGACAATTGGGGCTGCATCAAGGATACCGGGTGTTTCTCCGGCTGCTATTTTAGCGGTATTAGGTTATGTTCGACGGCAAGCCATAAGCTAAAATTAGAGCATCAATTATGATGTTTCATGTGAAACTATTTTCTAGAGAGAATCAAAGTTAATCATGAGCGAAGATTCATGTCAGGATCGTATTGAATTTGTAACCGGTAAGAAAGTTTCACGTGAAACAATGGAAAAACTTTCTGCCTATAAGTCCTTATTAATAAAGTGGCAGGAAAAAATCAATCTCATAGGATCCGGTTCACTTAGTCATATATGGGATAGGCACATATGTGATAGTGCACAAATTCTGCAATATATCCCAAAAACTATTGGCAACTCAGCAATATATGATGTTGGTTCAGGAGCGGGATTCCCGGGTTTAGTGCTATCTATTTTGGGAGTTAGTCAAATCAAATTAATCGAAAGTGATGCAAGAAAATGCGAATTTTTGAGGGAAATATCAAGGATTTCCGAGTCTAACGTAGAAGTGATACGAGCGAGAATGCCTGATGATGCAATAAAAATACCTTTGCCAAAGGCCAGTATTCTGCTCGCGCGAGGAGTTGCCCCCCTGCCAAAGCTCCTAGATGTTGTTTTTCCCGTGCTATCTTGTAGCACATGTTGTATACTTCATAAGGGAGAGAAAGCCTACGAAGAAATTAACAGAGCAAAAATAGACTGGGAATTCAATTTTGAAATTAAGAAGAGTAAAACCTCGGTCAATGGAAAAATAATTATTTTGGATGAGGTCCAACGTCATGGAGAAGAGAATAGATAGTCTTTTACCAAGAGATTTTGGTGATTGTCGCGTTATAGCTATAGCTAATCAAAAAGGTGGAGTTGGTAAAACAACTACAGCAATAAATTTAGCCACAGCTTTGGCTGCAACAGGAAAAACAGTTTTAATTATCGATTTAGATCCACAGGGAAATGCTAGCACAGGGCTTGGAATAGAGCCTAAAAATAGGGGGGCAGGTACCTATGGATTGATACATGGTGAACCCTTGGAAACGGTAATTGTAAAAAGTGACATACCAGAATTAAGTGTAATTCCTTCCACCCCAGACCTTGCAGGAGTTGAAATCGAGTTAATTAGCCGGGAAAATCCTCAATTTCAACTTAGAAACGCGCTTTTAGGTAATAATACAAGCGTCCCGCTAAAATCTTGGGACTATGTATTAGTTGACTGCCCGCCTGCCCTGGGAATGCTTACAGTGAATGCAATGGTTTTAGCCGACGCGCTTCTAGTGCCACTTCAATGCGAGTTTTTTGCTTTGGAGGGTCTGACACAATTATTGGGAGCTGTCGAAAAGGTAAAAGTTGCTTTCAACCCTGATCTCAAGATCCAAGGAGTGGTGCTTACTATGTTCGATAAGCGCAACAATTTATCTGATCAAGTAGCGCAGGATGTAAGAAAGCATCTTGGGGATTTGGTTTATGACACTGTGATTCCTAGAAATGTTCGTATTTCAGAAGCCCCTTCCTTTGGAAGGCCTGCTCTTCTGTATGATTTTCACTGCGCGGGAGCTCAGGCTTACGTTCATTTGGCGGGTGAACTTTTGCGAAGAGAGCGCGGCGTTAGTGCTATGGAGGGCAAAGTAGCATGAGTGCAAACGACAACATAGATGGGAGGCAAAGAGGCCTTGGAAAGGGCTTAGCGGTCCTTTTGGGTGAAGTCTCTAAAGAAGTTATAGAAAATAATCAAAATAAGATTCAAAGAATGCTTCCGATACAGGAACTTGTTCCGGGTAAGTTTCAGCCTAGAAAAGCCTTCGATGATATAGAGATTGAAGGTTTAGCTACATCTATAGAGAGTCAGGGTATCCTTCAACCGCTTCTTGTTAGGAAGTGTTCAGATCAGGATTCAAGCGAGTACTACGAAATTTTAGCTGGGGAAAGAAGATGGCGAGCCGCACAAAAGATAGGCTTACATGAAGTCCCGGTAATTGAAAAAGATCTCAACGATCTTGAGGCAATTCAAGTGGCGCTGATAGAAAATCTTCAACGAGAAGACCTAGGGTCATTAGAGGAGGCTATAGCCTTTGATAGATTGATTGAAGAATTTCAGCATACACATAAAGAAATAGCTGCTTCTGTTGGAAAAAGTAGGAGTTATGTAGCAAATGCAGTTAGGTTATTAGAGTTACCTAAGCAAGTTCAGGATTTAGTAACACAAAAAGTAATAACAGCAGGACATGCGCGGGCCCTTTTAGGGGCATCAGAGCCATATAAAATTGCTTTAGAAATTAAAAAAAGAAACTTAAGTGTTCGTGAAACAGAGGAATTAGTCAGAAAATCTAAAGGTATAGATAAAGGGAAATATGCCAGTGTATCAAAAAGGAAAAATCCCAATATACTCTCTATTGAGAGGGATATTTCCAATATGATCGGTTTAAAGGTGCAAATATCCCAAAAGTCTGATGAGTCAGGAAGTCTAACAATTGAATATAAATCTCTTGATCAATTTGAATCAATTTTGAAGAGATTGAAGTAAGGTTAATTATTTTGAAATGTTTTTACTTCTGGAAACCGCCGTTGAAGTTGCGCTAATAAGTGCACGAGAACATAAAGCTTCCTGAGGTGCACCAGTTCTTTTACATGCTTTTTCCGCTTCATGAAGCATAAGAAGGATATTTCCCACTTCATCATTAGTCCAGAAATTTAGTTGACGGATAAATTCATCTTTGTATTTAAAAAAGACTGGAGGTTTCAATGCTTGCGCCGCAGCAGAGAGCGATTTACCCTTTTTCATGTGAAAGAGTGCCAAATCTAATCTCGAAAAGTGTCGTGAAACGGAGCGCAGTATCTGAATTGCATGAACGTCATGACTAAAAATTTTATTAAGTGATCTATTGACACTAAATATATTTCCACCTGCAACATCCATGCATAATTTTTCAAGTAAAATAGATGAGCTATCCCCTATCAGGGTTCTCATTTGATCAATATTTACATTTCCTTTATCAGATGCATATAAACAAATCTTTTCTATTTCACTGGAAATTATTGCTCGGTCTCCACCCAATCTATCAACTAGCCAGTTTATTGCATCTGTTTCCACTTCTATGCCAGATATACGAAAAAGTTTATTTGCTAAAGCCAAAATATTTCCGTCTTCATCTTGATAGCAAGCTATAGCTGCAGATGTTTCACTTTCTTCAAAAAGCTTCCTTAATTTAGATCGTGGACCTAAGTCACCTGCCTCAACAACAACCAAAGAAGTTTCAGCCGCCCCAATCTTTTTTATTAGTTCCTCAAATATAGAACTAAAAGTATCACCAACATTTGAAACTCGAATAACTTTACGTTGACCTAATAAAGAGTATTCAAAAGCTAGATCAACTAGTAAGCCAGGTTGTTCTTTTAAGTTAAAATCAGTAAGCTCGTTGGATAGAAAGGGATCAGATAAGTCTTTTACTATGCTGGTTCTAACACGTTTCGATAGTTCTCTAATAAGTCCTTCATTTGGGCCATAGAGAAGAAGGTTTGCTATTTCAAATGGCGGGTTATCGATGAACTGAGAAACTTGTCGCGGAGGGATTTTCATCGGCCCTCAATTTTCTTTTTCTTTGCGGCTAAAGTAAGAAATTAAGAGGCTATGTATTTGTGCACTTACTTCTCTTACGGCTCTATTTTCTGCATCCTGTTCAGCTATAATTGTAGCAAATTGTGAGTCAACTACATTAAAGCTTGCGACACTTCTTGCATTACCACGATAAATTTCTGAAGGTTTATTAACATCATTTAAAACAAAAGAAGCCCGTAAATAAAGATTATAACGTGATACTTTATCGTCATCCTGGATTAACAATGCGCTCTTTGATGTTTCAGTAGATATCGATATTAAATATTTAGAACTACTATTATTAAATCTTAACCCAAGTGACTCCGATAATGATTCTTGTAATTTATATCCCAACCTTCCCTCGATAAATTTAATAGAAATTTTCTTAAGATTAGAACTAAGGGTAGAAGAATTATCATTTTTATTTAACCCTGGATTTTTGTAAACTGGTTGGAAGCCACAAGAAACCAATCCAAATGAAATACTAGCAATTATTAATATGACTAGTGTTTTGTTAAATAAAAAATATTTAAATGACATCTTCCTACACCACAATGTTTACAATTTTATTGGGTACAACGATTACTTTTCTTACATTTTTAGATCCAATTGCTCGTATGACGTTCGGGTCGGATAGCGCAATTTCTTGTGCAAGATCTTTGTCATGGCCGCGGGATAGTTTTATTATAGAGCGTTTTTTTCCGTTAACTTGAACAGCTACAGAAATTTCATCTTTTATAAGAAAATTTTTGTTTGCAATTGGCCAGTTAGTTTCGGTAACTTTTTCTGAATAGCCTAAAAAAGACCAAAGCTCTTCTGCAATGTGAGGGGTCATTGGGGATATAAGTTTTACAAGTATCTCTGCCCCAAAGAAAGCTGCTTTTTTTTGATTTTTATCATCTAGGTCCAGTGATTGCAGATGGTTACTAAGTTCTCTTACTCTTGCTACAGCTCGATTAAAATGAAAATTATCAAGATCTTTTGTAACCTCTGATATGGCTACATGTATTGGTTGATAGTAAATATGGTTAGACTCATCTATTTGATCATTAAACCTACTATTGGCATCAATTTCGTTAGAAATGTTTATAACCAATCTCCAGACACTACTTAGGTATCTCCAAGCACCACGTACTCCAGCATCACTCCATTCTAGATCTCGTTCTGGGGGTGAATCTGAAAGCATGAAAAGTCGTGCAGTATCTGCACCATAACCTTCAATAATTTTTTCTGGATCTACAACATTTCGTTTCGATTTACTCATGGACTCGGATCGTCCTATATAAACTTTTCCATCGCCATTCATCATCCTAGCTTCTTTTGGCGAAATTAACTCAACATCTTCTGGGTAAAGCCAATTGTTATTCTCATCTTTGTAGGTTTCATGGCAAACCATACCTTGAGTAAATAACCCACCAAATGGCTCATCAAAGTTTATATAACCGCACTGCTTCATGGCCCTGGTAAAAAATCTCGAATAGAGTAAATGAAGAATAGCATGCTCAACTCCACCAATATATTGAGCAACGGGCATCCAATTGTTTATAACTTTAGCATCTATGGGGTTATTAAAACGTGGGGAGCAAAAACGCATATAATACCAAGATGAGTCAACAAAAGTATCCATGGTATCTGTATCACGTTCTGCTTCTTCGCCACATTTAGGACAACATACGAACTTCCATGTAGGATGGTTAGAAAGAGGATTTCCCGGTAGATCAAAATCTATTTCTTCAGGAAGTTTAACTGGAAGCTGTTCTTTAGGAACAGGCACGACACCACAAACTGGACAGTGTATTATGGGTATGGGACATCCCCAATAACGTTGTCGAGAGATTCCCCAGTCCCTTAATCTGTATGTGGTCGATATTTTTCCATGGCCTATATTTTCAAGAGCTTTAATAGAAGCAATTTTTGCCTCTTCAATTCCTAGCCCGTCAAGAAACTGAGAATTGATTAATGTACCATCACCCGTGTAGGCTTCTTTTTCAATTACAAATGATTCTGGATTTATATTTGGGGGGCATACAACTGGATAAACTTGTAATTTATATTTGATAGCAAAATCTAGATCCCGTTGATCGTGTGCTGGGCAACCGAATATAGCTCCAGTTCCATATTCCATTAATACAAAGTTTGCTACATAAATTGGTAATTTTATGTTTTTGTTAAGGGGATGAATTACTTTTAATCCAGTATCAAAACCATGTTTTTCTGCAGTTTCTATTTCTGCAATACCTGTTCCGGAAGCATTACATTCTTCAATAAAATTTCTAATCTGGTCGTTTTTTTCACTTAACTCCACAGTCAATGGATGATTTGGAGAAATAGCACAAAACGATGCTCCATAAATTGTGTCAGGCCGGGTAGTAAAAACATCTAGTTTATCCTCCCTTCCCTCAATTGAGAAATAAATCTGGGCTCCTTCGGACTTACCTATCCAGTTTCTTTGCATAGTTCGAACTTTTTCAGGCCATCTATCAAGGTCTTCTAGTCCATTTAATAGATCATCGGAAAAATTGGTAATTCTAAGAAACCACTGAGACAGGAGTCTTTTTTCTACAATAGCTCCAGATCTCCATCCCTTGCCGTCGATAACTTGTTCGTTAGCTAAAACAGTATTATCAACCGGGTCCCAATTAACCCAAGATTCTTTTCGATATGCAAGATTTGCATTAAGAAAATCCAGAAATATTTCTTGTTGATGAGAATAGTATCCTGGGTGACAGGTTGCTATTTCTCTCTCCCAATCTATTGCCAGGCCAAGGCGTTTTAGCTGACCGCGCATAGTATCAATATTTTGGTATGTCCAAGTGCTAGGGTGAATCCCCCGCTCTATAGCTGCATTCTCTGCTGGAAGACCAAAAGCATCCCACCCCATAGGATGTAATACATTGAATCCACAGGATTTTTTGTATCTTGCAACAACATCACCCATAGTATAGTTGCGAACATGGCCCATATGAATTCGACCAGAGGGGTAAGGGAACATCTCTAGGACGTAATAGTCCTTACCAGTCGATAAAACCTTAGATTCAAATGTATTATTTTCTTGCCAGGTTTTTTGCCATTTTTCTTCTATAGATTGGGGATTATACCGTTCATCAGAATTATCTATTCGAGTTTCAGAAGGCACTTTTTGCTGCTCTCTATTCAAAAGTAAATTTGGAGAAATTCACTAAAAATCCTTGGTTTTCCAAGCCTTTATTGTATTTAATCAGTTATTGCCGCTGTTTTAAACTGTCTTGCACGCTCTAGAATTCTGTTTTCTAAATTACTTATTGTTTTTGGATTTATTCTCGTATCAATCCACACACCACTTTTATCCTGTGATTGTCTGAAAAGAGAAACTCGGATTGCGTCTGCCCTTAATACTTTTCCCAGAATATAAACTGTCATTTTAAAGCGTTCACCTTTTGACTCTGGTGGTGAATACCAGTCTGTAATTATAACACCTCCAAAAGGATCCGCAGATGACAATGGCATAAATGATGTTGCGTCAAGGCTAGCACGCCAAAGGAAGCTATTGACCCCAATTCCTGGACTACCACCACCCTTGGAGTCGCCAAAAATAGAATCTTCCCCGCCTAGAAATTTTATCCCACCTTTCCCAAAAATACTTTCTCCAAATTGGCGATCATCACGATCTTTTGCAGTACCTGTGTATGGAGTATTCTCATCATTACCAAGGCTACCACAATTGGCCAAAAACATAGGAAAAAGGAGTATTACAATGAATTTGCTTAATATATGCATTTTTTTAAAATTGAAGTATTTCATAGAAATCTGAGTTTAAATGAGATGAATAAAATTAAAATTTAACCAATTATATAAACTTTGTTGGAAAGACACATAGCATATGATACCTGAGCAGCAAACCACTACTATCCCTTATACCATCAACTAAAAACATCCAAATGATGTAAAAATGCAACAATATTTCAGAATTGTTGCATTACTATCTACTAAGGCTTGAAGGATTATATTGCTGAGTTAGTTTATAAGGGCGTTCACCTATTGCGCGTGCCCGATATTTCGGGGGTTTTGTTACTTGTTTGCTTCGGGTGCGCGTTTTTATAAGCGAAATGGCTTACGGGAGACCTGAGGGCTGTTTCGTATGAACTAATATTTTTAACTCCTTGAGGAGAAACATTATGAAAAAGGTATTGCTAGGTACTACAGCAATCGCAGTAGCCGGGATTGTAGCCGGAAGCGCAGCGACTGCTAATGCTGCAGACCCAATTTCTGTAGGCATTAATGGTTACTGGAAGAATGCCATGGCAATGATTAACGAGGACAGCGAATCAGGTAATCTTGCTGATGCTCGTAATAGTCATGCTGTTGGTCAAGACGTTGAAATGTCATTGAGTGGATCAACCACTTTGGATAACGGCATTACAGTCGGATTCAATGCACAACTAGAAGGTGGCGCCGATGCAGCTACAGGTGATGGTGAAGCATTTGATGAAGCTTGGATGTATTTATCCGGTTCATTCGGTCAGCTCGATGTAGGAATTGTTGAAAGTGCACGTCATTCTCACGGCGTTACTTTCGGTGGAGGTGCAGCATCAAACTTTGGTGTTAACTCACCTTTCTTCCTCTTCGGTCATGATGGTGGACTTTTTGGTACACGTACAAATACCGACGGTATTGGAACTGAAGATAGCATGACACTTCGCTATCACTTACCTTCATTCAATGGTTTGAACATTGGTGTATCTTATGTTCCAAACAGTAAGGGTGCTCAACAGTATGGTGGTAACACAACAGATACTGCTTCTGGTCTACAGAACAGCATAGCCGTTGGTGGTAATTATACCGCAGCCTTCGGTGGTGGTTCCGTGACTCTCCGTGCTGGTTATGAGAGCTACGTTCTCCAAAACTGTGCTGCCAGTGCTGCTACTCAGACTTGTAACGACAAGCCTGAATCAGTTAACTTAGGTGGTGCAGTTTCTTTTGGAAGCGTAACCATTGCAGCTGACACTCTAACCACAAGTCAGATTACACAAGACACTCTTGGAAACGATCGTGATCGTAGTGACCATCATATTGGTGCAAGCTACAACATGGGCGCAACCACAGTAAGCTTGGGTTGGGGACATGCAGAAGTCGAGAATACCGATTTAACCACTGACGAGCTTGATATTTATGAGCTTGCAGCAAGCTATGTATTGGGCCCAGGAATTGATGCTCAAATAGCTCTACGTAGTGGTGAGTGGGATGATGAAACAGCTGGATCTACTAATGACAACAGCTGGACTTCCATCCTTGTTGGAACCTCGATCGGATTCTAATATAGTCGTTATTTATTAGTATCAGTTTTTTTAAGGGGCGGCTTAGGCCGCCCCTTTTTCTTGTTGATTGGTATTGATAAGAGTTCTTATGAGGTGTAAGGCAGATAGATATTTGAAAATATATTAAAAAGGTTTTTATTGAGGTCTTTTTAGGAATTATAATTTTGTAAAAGGTGATCAAATAAGCATAGGAGGCGAGGTGAGTTAAAATATGGGTTCAATACTTTGGTTAGCATCATATCCTAAATCAGGTAATACCTGGGTAAGAGCGTTTATACACAATCTATTTACTGACGCTAGAACACCATTCGATATTAATGAAATGTCGCAGCTTACTCATGGAGATAGTAACGCAAAATGGTTTTTTGATAATGATGGCTGTGATCCCACACAGCTAAGCAATAAAGAGATTGGGTCCAGAAGATTTTTAGCCCATCAAAGAATGAGCGAAACTTCAGTCGATAGTGTTTTAGTTAAAACTCACAATGCTATGGTTGAGGATGGCGGGAAGCCTATGATTTCGAATGAGCTTACAGGCGCAGCTATATACATAGTTAGGAATCCATTAGACGTTGTTGTCTCCTATGCAGACCATCTTGGAGTTTCTATTGAAAAAATGATAGAGGGAATGGCTACAAAAAATTTTCGATCTCCAGCAAGTAAAACCCATGTCCCAGAAATTTATTGTGATTGGTCAACACATGTTAAAAGTTGGACACAAATAGATACACCAGCCCTACATATCGTAAAATATGAGGACATGAAGCTAAATCCAAACCGTACTTTTTCAAACATAGCTAATTTTATGGGTTTAACACCTTCACGAGATCGTTTGAGACGTGCAATAAAATTTTCATCCTTTAAAGTATTGCAGTCACAGGAAAAACGACGGGGATTTATAGAACGAACGCCTGTTCAAAAAAGTTTCTTTAGAAAAGGGTCAATAAATGGTTGGAGGACAACTCTTTCTAAGCAAGAAGTAAAAAAAATTACTGAATTTCATAAAGAACAAATGGAACGATTTGACTATATTCCAGAGGACTTATGAATAAACATTTATATTCCAAAATTCAGGTATAAAGTTTGAAAATATGGATAAACATTTAGATATTCTTGAGAGTCAAAGTATTTATGTGATTCGTGAGGCATTCAGTCGTATAGATAATTTGGCCATGCTTTGGTCTTTAGGAAAAGACTCAAATGTAATGCTGTGGCTCTGCCGCAAAGCATTCTTCGGACATGTCCCTTTTCCTGTTTGCCACGTTGATACAGAAAAGAAGTTTCCAGAGATGTACGATTTTCGGGATCGCTACGCTAAAGAATGGAATTTAAATCTTATAACCACTAAATGTCCCCCAATCAGTGAAATGGATTCTACTTTACCCCCCGCAGCTAGATCCGCAGCTAGAAAAACTGCTGGATTAAAAGCGTTGGCCCTTGAGAGGGGTTATTCAGGGTTTTTTGCTGGAATAAGAAGAGATGAAGAAAGTACTAGAGCTAAAGAAAGATATTTTAGTCCAAGAGATCCTAGTGGTGAATGGGATTTTCGGAATCAGCCAACAGAAATATGGGATCAATACAAAACAGAATTTCCCGAGGGTATACAAATGCGTATACACCCACTTTTGCACTGGTCAGAATTAGATATATGGAAATATTCTGCTAGGGAGTCAATTCCTATAATTTCTCTCTACTTTTCAAAAAATGGTGAACGCTATCGTTCACTTGGTGATTCAGACATTACCCACCCAATAAAAAGTAATGCAAAAACAATTGAAGAGATTATTAAAGAATTAAGTAATACTCGAATTTCAGAACGTGCGGGAAGGGCTATGGATCACGAAACAGAAGATGCTTTTGAACGGTTGAGAGTTGACGGATATATGTAGAGGGTATTTTGGAAAAAATAGAAAATTCACAAAACTTGCCAACAGAGATATCCGAAGATAGCAAAGTGATTAAAATTGCTATGGTTGGTCACGTTGATCATGGCAAAAGCACTCTAATCGGTCGTTTGTTATATGATACCGATTCTCTTCCAGATGGGAAATTTGAAGCTATAAAGGCTATGTCTGCACGTAGGGGCATGCCTTTAGAATTTGCATTTGTTATGGACGCATTTCAGGCAGAAAGAGATCAAGCTGTTACTATAGATTCTTCATATACATGGTTTAAATCAAAAAAAAGAAATTATGTTCTTGTGGATTCCCCTGGCCATACTGAGTTCCTGAAAAACATGGTCTCTGGTGTTGCGAATTGTGATGCTGCTGTTCTAGTGGTTGATGCTCTTGAGGGTGTATGTGAGCAGACGAGAAGACATGCATATTTATTGCATATGCTTGGAATTACAAAGGTGATAGTTGCTGTAAACAAAATGGATACAGTTAGTTATCAAAAGAAGCACTTTGATAGTGTTAAAGATATTATAAGAAGCTATTTATATGAGATCGGGCTAGAAGCGTTAGAGATTGTCCCTGTTGTAGCTCGTGAAGGTTGTAATATAACCAAAAATTCTAGGGAAATGGAGTGGTATTCAGACTCAACAATACTTGAGGCTCTGGACCAGCTCGAATTATATGAATTAGAAAACGATAGACCACTGCGAATGCCCGTCCAGGATATCTATCATTTTGATTCTCGAAGAATAATCGCAGGTCGGCTTGAAAGTGGTTCATTTAGAGTGGGAGATAAAGTACTTTTTTCCCCATCAAATAGAAAAGCACGTATAGCAAGTATAGAGTCCTGGCCAGCAGAAAGTGAAATTAAAACCGCGGTAATGGGAATTTCTGTTGGGATTACACTTGATGAAAAAATCTTCATTGAACGCGGCGAGGTTATGAGTCATCTTGATGAGGCCCCATTAGAAAGTAATGTATTTTGTGCCCTAATTTTTTGGTTGGGTAACATTCCATTAAAGATTGGTGATGAATACAAGATAAAAATAGGCCCTTTTGAGGCCAATGTTGAAGTTCAGTCTATTCAGAAATCAATAGATATTGATAATCCAAATAAAATTATGCCTGGTTCTTCAACTACTGAAATTAATCGTAACGGACTTGCAGAATTAATTTTACGCTCGAAAACAATTCTTCCATTAGACGAATATACAAAAAACCCTAAGACGGGAAGGTTTGTTTTGATGCATGCTTATGATGTCGTAGGTGGTGGTATAATTAATATGAAGGGATACCCAGACCAGAGAGATTTGATAACTGAAAAAGGTACGAACTTATTTGCTGTGGGACACCGAGTTCCAGCATCAAGCAGATCACAAAGGAACGGTCATATCGGGGGCGTAGTCTGGCTTACAGGGCTTTCTGGTTCTGGAAAATCAAGTATAGCATTAGAAGTGGAAAGGATACTCTTTCAAAAAGGTTATAACGTTTATTTACTCGATGGAGACAATGTCAGGAGCGGTCTCAATGCAAATCTCTCATTTTCACCTGAAGATAGAGCGGAGAATATTCGTAGAGTTGGAGAAGTAGCAGCGCTATTTGCTGATGCAGGTATGGTGGTTATTACAGCTTTTATTTCACCTTATCGAGCAGATAGAACTAGAGCGAGGGAGGCAATGGGAAGGCTAGATGATAATAGTCCTTTTCGTGAAATTTTTATAAAAGCATCACTTAATATCTGTGAAGAACGTGATCCAAAAGGGCTATACAAAAAGGCAAGGTCCGGTGAACTTACTGATTTTACAGGCATTTCAGCTCCTTATGAGGAGCCTGACTCACCGGATTTGATTATTGATACTAGTAATCAATCTATAGAAGCAAGCGTTGAGCATTTGGTTAATTTTATTCTTCAAGAGTTTCAAATGTCAGTAAGTGGGTAATACTCTTCTGCGATCCCATCAATAGCGGCTAAACCAATCGCTTTAGATGATAGTAATTCATGAGCATTATTATTATTTATGCCACCAAGAGCGTAGATTGGTAATGGACTCTTAGAAACTAAATTTCGGAAATTTCTTACCCCTAAGGGTTTTTGATAAGGGTGAGATTTTGTTGAAAATACAGGTGATAGTAGGGCTGCACTGGCTCCAACTCTCCCTGCTTTGTGGAGAGATTCTAGTGAATGAGCGGCTACAGTAAATATAAAATCTTCGTTTATCTCTTTTAAATTAGTTGAAGGAATATTTTTCTCACGAAAATGTAATCCATCTGCTCTTACTAATTGTGCAATTTCTATATCATCGCCTATTAGTAGAGTGAGGTCTCGATCATAAGATATTTCCGCTAATTTTTTTGCTATATTTAGACGATCAGAGTTCTCATAGTCTCTCAAAACAATACCACTTCCCTTGGGCAAGCATTTTGCTATACTTAATGGATCAGTAATACGTAGTTCATCAGTGAGGAAAAGCAATGAAGGCAAAACTACTTCACTATCTGAATTGAGCTGTGACGCTACCTCTGATAACTTCATAATTATTAATTACCCATTATTATAATTATGAGGTGAGGCTGACATGTCCGATCCCAAGGTGCAAGCAAACAATATTGAAGGCCAATTACCCTTTGATATTGTTAGGTCGTTAATACAAAACAAAAAAGAAGAATATAACCGTGAATCAGAAATTATTGAATTGATAGCGGTGAGTAAAACAGTACAAGCAGATCGAATTTGTCCACTATTAGAAAAGGGTCATAAAAATTTTGGAGAAAATAGAGTTCAAGAGGCAACTTTAAAATGGCCTCCTTTACGAGAAAAATGGGATGACATAGTTCTACATCTTATAGGGCCATTACAAACTAATAAAGTTCAAGAAGCTGTCAGGGTATTTGATGTTATTCACTCTCTTGATAGAAAAAAACTTGCAGCATCTTTGGCTAGGGAATTCGATAAGTCTGATCGTCAGTTACCTTGTTTCATTCAAGTAAATATAGGAGAAGAAGATCAAAAGTCTGGGATTCGCGCTACGGAAGTAGATGAATTTGTAAGGACATGTCAAATTGAGTATGCACTTCCCATAGTTGGTTTAATGTGTATTCCACCTGCCGATGAGGATGCAACCCCATATTTTGCTTTGTTACAAAAAATTGCTAAGGATAATGGACTTAAACAGCTAAGTATGGGCATGAGTGCAGATTACGAGACTGCCATACAGTTTGGAGCTACTCATGTCAGAATCGGGTCGGCTATTTTTGGCCCAAGAATTACTAATTAATTATGGAAAAACCATGAGCCTTGAAAAGAAAATTCTGATTGTTGATGCTGATACAGCATTGATCACATCATTGGGTGAGCAGTTAGAATTTAGTGGATTTGTAGTAGAAAATTCTGTCCAAGGAAAATCCGCTATATCAAAAATAGATAAAAAATCCTTTAATCTTATAATTGTTAATTCCACACTTCCTGATATGGATGGCGTAGAACTATGTAGTCTCATCAGAAAGAAAGAAATAACAACACCTATTATTTTCCTTTCAGATGAGAAACTAAATACCAAGATTTTCACAGGAAATGAAGTTGATGAGATTGTCTTAAAACCTTTCAAAATAGTTGATATTTTAGAAAAAATACAAAGGCAAATCTCTAGATATGAAAATAGTAAACATACAACCTTCATCATAAATAAATTTAAATTCCTTCCAGGTACAAGGGACTTAATTAGTCAAGAAGATGGATCAGTTACGAGACTAACTGAAAAAGAGTCAGCAATACTCAAATTTTTGTATAGTGCTGAATGTCAAATTGTTCCTCGGGAGCTTTTATTAAAAGAACTATGGGGATATAACGCTAAGGTTACGACTCACACACTTGAAACTCATATCTATAGATTAAGACAAAAACTTGAAATAGATTCCTCTAATACAAAAATTATAATAACAGAAACTGGTGGGTATAAACTTTTGCGTTAAGTTTTATTTTTTTGAAAATTAAAAATATATAGACCAAGGCCAATTGCAATTACACTCGCACTTAGAGTAATTAAGCCAAACGCTAAAGTAGCCATGCTCCAATCTTCATTCACTAAAAGCAATTGGGGTAAAAGAATTGGCCCAGCTAAAACTCCAAGGTGCCGACCTGTCATAATGACGCCAAAAGATGAGCCACTATTACCTTTTTGCCCTAAAATTATTGATGGCATTAAAAATAGGCAAGTAGGTGTAAAACCTGCTGCTACCCCATATATAACTAAGGCAACAATGCCGAACCCTGAGTTAGATATAGTATCAAATAAAAGCCATAGAATTGACTGCATCAGTATGGCTGCTGGAAGCAAAACAAATACTGGAAATCCTCTACGTAAAAGTAATCCACAAATGAAATTAAATATTATTATCAAGGCTGTAGGTATTGCATAGGGGAGTAAAACATCCTTTGGTGCGAATCCGAGCTCTTCAACAAGATAGTGTGGAAGCCAAGTAGACATAGCTAAGTATTGAGCCGACCATAGCGTAAAAATTCCAGCAGCTACAATCATAGCAAATCGAGTATGAGGAGAATTATTTTTTTTAATTAAACTTTGTTTAGTCAAGTTATGATTAATAAGGTCTGGTTTAACTCTTAACCAAATAGCCAGAGTAATGAGTAATGTAAAAAAAATTCCCACCCACCAGAGAAGTTCCCAATATCCTGTATCTATTGCAGGTTGAGATATACCTAGTGCAATAAGCTGTCCAACTGGAATCCAGCTTGCAAATATTGCAACCGCAACTGGTTGTTGCCTAATACTTGCACTTTGAATTGCTATAATTGGACCAATTATTGCTAGAATAGAAAACCCTAAACCTTCGAAAGCTCGGGCTAATAAAACTATACTTGATAATTCTGGAAAAAAAATTGTTATTAATGAACCTAATATCAGAACCCCACAAGCTACAAGTGCATAATTTCTAATACCGTACTTATTCAGATTTTTTCCCAATAGTGCAGATACAGTTAGTCCAATGGCTGCATAAATCGACATAAATCCACCAGCAATTGTTAAATCATAACTATATCTTTCAAGCATTAATGGCATAGATGGGGGGAGTTTAAATTGATGGAATGCAGCAATAGCACCAGCAAGAAGCCCTACGAAAACCCCAATCCAAGAAGTATGAGGTTTTGGAATCAGCTGTTGGTTAGTAAAAGATTTATTTTTAGACACTACAATTTTTTTCTTTTTATAATTAATGTCTATTTTTTATAGAGAATTAGAAGATATAGAATTGACTTTATTCAGGTTTTTATTTGTTATTTTATTGAACATAATACCATTTTGTTTTGCTATTGTAGATGAATCAATTAACAGTTGATCAAAATTAGAAAGATGTGAGTCAAATTTAAGCGTAATACTATGAAATTTAATTTGCAAACGCATCCAACCATCATCTCGACCCCTTTTTCTGGGAAAATATAAGAGATCAAGCCTTTCTATTTCTTTCCAAGAAATTTCTCTATTTTTATAACGCTTTATGACTATATATTTATCTGACCAATAAACTCTTAGTTGATGTTTCATAAAAGTATTAAAAACAAAAATTCCGAATAAAAAACCAAGAAATAAAAGCATAATAGAAAAGGGATTAAATGTAGGCAGGGATAAACATAAAGGCCCTATAGTTAACAAAATACCAATAAAACCAAGTATATAATCTTTAAGTAAATAACGTATCGGATAGTATGACTGATATTTATATGAGGTTATCATTTGATATATTCCTCGAATCCTAACCTTTGATACCTTAATATATTTCTATTTTTTCAGAGATTAAATAAAGTCTACTATTACCGGCGCGTGATCCGAAGGCCTATCCCAATGACGAACGGATTTTTCTATAAATGCATTTTTTACTTTTTTTTCTAGGGGTTTAGTGACCCACATGTGATCTAATCTTCGCCCTTTATCCGATTCTTCCCAGTTTTTATTTCGATAACTCCACCAAGAATAAAGCTGTTTTTCTGGGGTAACAAATTTTCGGACTGCATCTATCCACTTACCCTCCTCCATTACAGTGTTTAATCGATTAACTTCCTCAGGAGTATGAGATACAACGGTAAGAAGTTTTTTATGGGACCATACATCGGTTTCTAACGGGGCAACATTTAGGTCTCCTAACATTATTTTTTTGTCAGATTTACCGATTTCTTTAGACCACTCAGCTAATTCATCTAAAAAATTCAACTTATAGGCAAATTTTTCATTTATTTTTGGATCAGGAATTTCTCCACCAGCCGGTATATAGAAATTATGTAATTCTATCTCGTTATCCAGCAAAGTAATTAGATGTCTACTATCCTTTTTATTGCACCAATATTTCTTTTGGGATTTAGTAATAGGGAATTTAGAGTGTGTAGATACACCGTGATAGCCTTTTTGACCAAAAATAGAGTTATAATCGAAACCCATTTTTTTAAAACTGGCTAGAGGATAATTCTCATTAGTAACTTTTATTTCTTGTAGACATAATACATCAGGATTAAATTGACTAACTAATCGAGTAACATGATCAATCCTTAGTCGAACAGAATTAATATTCCACGAGATAATTCTCATAGCTCTGAACTATTTATTAGTATTTCTTGTTTATCATTAATAAAGCCTAATAAATATTTATTATAAGACAACCAGTAGTATCGAGAAATTCTAACTGATAGTTTATCTAAAGCGAACAATTTATTATGCTTTATAAAAATAAAGAAAACTCATAATACATAAATTAACGAGTGTGAAGATGTTGAATTTCAGGTTTATTAAAAATAAATAACTCGGGATTAAGAGATGTATTCATTTGTACATCAAATAAAGAAATTTTAGTTCGTAAACCTTGTGCATCATCAACAATCCACTGTTTTAATGCAAGAGGAGAATCTGTAAAAAATAAAGTAATGCCCCCTTGTCCTGGATCATGTTTTTGTATTAAGCGCAAACTAATTAATTTGGATCTTGAGTCAAAATGTGTAATCTGAAGTTTATCATTAAAAGAAATATGTTTATCGCTCAATGCTCCAAGGGGAGTATCAAAAATAGGCCAATCATTAACTTGTCCTAATTCATTATCCAAAAAATGTAATAGAAATCCATCACCAACAATTAAGATTTGTACGGGAGGGTCATATTCTACTCTGAGTTTACCAGGTCTTTTTAAATAAAACGTTCCAAGAGTATCTTCGTTCTCGGGCGATGTTTGAACAAATCTTGCTTTTAAGGTTGTAACTTCGTTCATATACTTTTCGATCCGCTCAATAGTTTTTTTATCTGAATTACTTAGACTAATAGTGGGCTGATTTTCGTTAGCGTCAAGAGATCGAGGAATGAAAACAAGTATAGAAATAGCTAAACAAATTATGGGCAATTGATAAGAGATAAAAGAATATTTTATTATAAATTTTCTAGCGTAACCCTTAAGTAGCATAAAGTTTTTTCTATTTAAGTGTATAAAATTAAGAGGATGAATGATCACTTATCAAAACCTCCCTTTTTCCTGCATGATTAGCTTTACTGATAACGCCCTGAGATTCCATACGTTCTACTATCCGGGCAGCTCTATTATATCCAATTTGAAGATGGCGCTGAATAAAGCTTGTAGATGCTTTGCCTTCTCTTGACACTAAAGCCACCGCTTGATCATAAAGTGGATCATCAACAGCTGTTTCCCCAAGAGTGCTTGTAGCTGTATCTACTTCGGCAATGACCTCATCTTGGTAAGCAGGGCTCCCTTGGCTACGAAGTACTTTTATTACCTTTTCCACCTCAGAGTCGGTTACTAAAGGTCCATGCACACGAGTGAGTCTTCCTCCTCCTTCAAGAAAAAGCATATCTCCTTGTCCAAGAAGTTGTTCAGCTCCTGCTTCTCCTAAAATAGTTCTGCTGTCAATTTTTGAAGTCACCTGAAAACTAATACGTGTGGGGAAATTAGCTTTTATTGTCCCAGTAATTACATCTACCGATGGTCTTTGCGTAGCCATTATAAGATGTATCCCTGCAGCTCTTGCCATTTGGGCTAGGCGTTGGACAGCTCCTTCTATATCCTTTCCAGCGACCAACATTAGATCTGCCATCTCATCAACAACGATCACTATATAAGGCATTGGAGAAATATCTAATTCTTGTTCTTCAAAAAGGGGTTCTCCAGTATTTGTATCAAGTCCGATTTGAACTCTACGAGTTAGTTTTTCACCCTTTTCTCGAGCCTCTTCAAGACGTTTGTTGTAACCAGTTATATTCCTAACACCAAGCTTTGACATACTCTGATAGCGATTTTCCATTTCTCTAACAACCCATTTTAAAGCAACTACTGCTTTACTAGGGTCTGTTACAACTGGTGTAAGAAGGTGAGGAATATCATCATAAACAGATAATTCTAGCATTTTGGGATCAATTAGAATTAGCCTACACTCCTCTGGAGGTAGTCTATAAAGTAAAGATAAAATCATACTATTTACAGCAACAGATTTTCCTGATCCCGTAGTACCGGCTACTAATAAGTGTGGCATTCGTGCTAAATCAGCTATTATTGGTTCTCCAGATATAGTTTTACCTAGGGCTAAAGTAAGTTTTGCAGCTGTATTTTCATAGGTCTCGCTACCCAAAAGTTCACGGAGAAGAACTCCTTCTCGCTCACTATTTGGGAGCTCAATGCCAATAACATTTTTTCCCGGGATAGTTGCTACTCTAACAGAAATAGCACTCATTGACCTTGCTATATCATCAGCTAAACCAATAACTCGAGAAGTTCTAGTTCCCGCCTGCGGGACAAACTCATACAGAGTAACAACAGGTCCGGGATGAACTTTAAGTATTTCTCCATATATTCCAAAATCCTCAAGAACTGAAAGTAAAAGTTTTGCATTTTGTTCAAGAGATTCTTCTGTGATTTTTTTTGCAGATCGTAATGGTTTAGGCTCTGTTAAAAGTGATAAAGGAGGTAATTCATACTTAACACTATTGGCTAGATTAAGGGATCTTTGACCTTCTCTTTGGCCTCTTTTACTTGGTTTAGGACTACCAATTTTTTCTGAAACTATTCTATGACGTTTATTTGTAGCGGCTGATTTACTATTCTGTATATTTTGTGAATCATTTTTATATAGGTCGGGCTCATCACGGTGAAATTCTTTTGAGTTACTAGTTTGTATGTTCCAAAATGTAAGTTTCCTAAAAAAATTAGTTTTGTTAATAACTAAATTTTTCTTATCCATAGACGTTTTTGGTGTATCGGTTGGTTTATTTTTATACTTAGATGCTTTTCCACCCTTAATTAGCCAAATAATTGAACGTACATTGGTAACTGTAATAAAATAAATTATCATCCAAAAACCACGAAGGAGAGAAAGCCACTCATTACGTTTCAACCCGACAGAAAAAAATAGACATAAAAGTGAAAGTATTATTGTAATACTACTGATGGCTGCTTGGGAGCCAGCATCATTTCCAAATATTGATATTAATTGATCAGAAATTAAGCTTCCGCTAATACCTCCTAATCCAGAGCTTGTAGGCCAAAAAGTATCTGAACTTAATGTGGAAAGACCAATAGCCAGAAAAAGAAGTGTTAAGGGTGAGACAGCTAACCGGAGCCATACAAGTGAAAGACCTCGATGTGAAATTAAAGCCCATGACCAGGATAAGAGAATTAGGATTACACTAATTACAGCTATACCAATAGCCTGAAATAATAGATCTGAAGTATAAGAGCCTGGTATACCGATCAAATTATCTACTTCTCCACTGGTACTTGTGTTAAAGGATGGATCAAGGGAATTATGGGATGCTAGTGCTATTGAGATTAACCCTGCGAATAGTGCCAAAAGTACTCCCGCAAGCTCTATAGCTCGGTTTTTTAGGAAGATACTGACACCTTTTGGAAAAAACGGTGTCCGCCCGCTATCATTTGTTTGAGTGGCCATATGTCTAAATGCGGCAGTTTGCTTTCAAGCTAAAAAAGATAGAACAGTCCAAAATATTTATATCCAATACTAAGCTCTAGTATATCTAATTTAACAAAACGAATCATACTAGACTTTTAGCATGCAAGGGTCTTACTGTGAAAGCAATGAACAAATTTTGTTGATTTAATTGGTAAAATTACTACAGCAAGATATATATTGTCGCTTATTTCATAAAAATATTGAAAATTTTTTCAAAATTAGAAAACTATAATATTTTTAAAAAATCATATATTTCATCTACTTTATTGATAAGTAATTAGCTACTGATTTAATAAATTTTATATATATATAAGAATTTATAAGAAATAATTATCTATATATATTTATAGAATTAATTTTTTGTTTTTTATAAAAATATAAATGTAGATTTATACATTATTATAAATTTGAATCGTGCAAGTATAACCTATGAGCTATAATTGAAATATGATCTATAAAAGCGATATAGCAATTTGCGGAGGTGGTCTGGTTGGTTTAACCTTAGCGCTGGCTTTAGCACGTTACGGGATAAATACCACTATAATTGATTCTACAGAACCCTCTAAGATGATTAACAAAAGCTTTGATGGAAGATATTCATCCATTGCTTTGGGTTCTAAAAAAGTTCTAGAGTCTATTGGAATCTGGTCTAAAATTGAAGATCAAGCCGAGCCTATCTTAGAGATCCGCGTCTCGGATGGTAAGTCGCCCTTATTTTTACATTATGATCATTCTGATTTGGGGGAAGAACCGCTTGGGTGGATGGTTGAAAATAGACTTATGAGAGCCGTACTAATTTCTGAGTTGAGTGAATACTCTGATATCTTAAATTATTACGCTCCTATGACTGTAAAGTCTGCAAATACTGAATCACAAATTTCTAGTATAGAACTTACAGATGGTAAACAAATTTACGCAGAGCTTTTAGTTGCTGCTGACGGCCGTAATTCATTTTTGAGATCAACTGCATCTATAGGTACAATTGATCGTTCCTACAATCAGGTTGGAATAGTTTGTACCGTTAAGCATGAAAAATCTCATCGTAATATAGCACACGAGCGTTTTTTACCCTCTGGACCTTTTGCTATTCTTCCCACCAATGGTAATCGATCATCTTTAGTTTGGACAGAACGTAAAGACATAGCTCCTAGAATAATGAAGATGCATGATTCAGATTTTCTTAATGAATTATTACCTAGATTTGGAGATTTTCTAGGTGATCTTGAGCTAGAGGGGCCTCGATGGAGTTATCCATTATCTCTTCGTTATGCAAATCGTTATACTTCTAAAAGATTGGCTCTAATAGGAGATGCAGCTCATAGTATTCATCCAATAGCTGGTCAGGGCTTAAATCTTGGAATTAGAGATTGTGCAGCTTTGACTGAACTTGTAGTTAATCAAAAAAGACTTGGCCTAGATATAGGAACTGATGATTTATTAGATGAATATCATAAATGGCGCCAGTTTGACTCGATGCTTTTAATATCCGTTACACATTCTCTTAATTATTTATTTTCTAACGACATTAAGCCTTTGCAATTACTACGTGGATCAGGTCTAGCTGCAGTTCATAAATTCACTCCAGTCAAGAAATTACTAATGCGGCGTGCAATGGGATTAGCCGGCGATTTACCAAGATTGGCACGTGGTGAGCAGTTATAAAATCAGTTATTCAATAATAAAAGGATACTAAAATGTTACTTGCAACGTTTGGGGCTGGTTGTTTCTGGAAACCCGAGTATTTATTTAAAAAACTTGAAGGGGTTATTGAAACAGAGGTAGGTTATATGGGTGGAAATATTTTAAACCCTACTTACCAGCAGGTCTGTACTGACCAAACAGGACACGCTGAGGTGGTTCAAATCACTTACGACGAATCAATATTAAATTATGATGAACTCCTAGAGGTATTTTGGAAAATACACGATCCTACTCAGTTAAATAGACAAGGTCCTGACATAGGTAAACAGTATAGATCAGTGATATTTTGTCATAATGAGGAACAAGGGTTAATTGCAAAACAAAAAATTGAAAAACTTGAAGCAGCGAAAACTTTTTCAGATCCAATAGTTACATCTATAGAAGATGCAACAAAGTTTTGGAAAGCAGAGGACTATCATCAGAATTATTATTCAAAAATTCATGGTGATTAGAAATAACTATAAAAACCCTAATTTTCTTTTAAGTTATATTTAACTAGCGCTCATTATTACTCGTTATTTTTCGAGCTTCATCTACAATCATAATGGGTATACCTTCTCTAATTGGGTAGGCCAGCCCTGCCTTTGAGCTAATTAGCTCCTCTGTTTTGGGATCATAAATTAGCGGCCCTTTGGTTAAGGGGCAAACCAAAATATTAAGAAGATCAGGGTCAATAACTGACTTTTTTATTTCTGTCATTACGTCCTCTTATTAGAAATATTCAAACTTAATGTGAATTTGACGAGTATTTATTCATTGAACTTTCGTGTCTAGCCATATCAATAAGAGAAACTAGAGTATCTGCCATTGCTTTAGACGTCTTGCATTCTAGTAAGGCTTGTTTTTCATTTGGGTTAAAAGGACAGATCATAGCAAGATTCGTTAATAAATCCGCATCATCTGATTCATTTATAGCTTCCCAATTCGCAGAAATACCTTGGCTATCAAAAAAACTTTTCAATACTGGAAATAAGTTTTTGCGATCTAAGACGATTAATCTTTGTTCGGATAAGTCTGAGGAGAATGAGTCATACTTAACTCGGACTCTCCGATAAAGTAAACTATCATATGACATCTCATCAGTTGCTATAAATCGAATTATCCCTTTTAGACTTATTTGATAGCGGTTATCTTCTGTTTCAGAAAAACTAGTAATTTTTCCTATACATCCAACGGGATAAATATTAGGTCTATTGCATTTGTCCATAGGGTTCTTAGGTTGCACCATACCTATCATCCTGTGAGAAGACATTACGTCTTCGATCATTTGTAGGTAGCGTGTTTCAAAGATATTAAGTGGTAGCCTACCATGAGGGAGTAAAAGTACTCCTGATAAAGGGAAAATAGGGACTATCTGTGGTAAATCTACAATATCTATTTTGGTCAAATTAATGCTCTTTCTAAATCTTATTCTAAGAAAATAAAACTGAAGAAAGTTTTCGACGACCATCTACAGTTATAGGATCTGTTGGTCCTAATGCTTCAAATATTTTAAGAAGTTGCTCGCGTGCTGCTTCATCATTCCATTGTCTATCATTACTAACTATCTCTACTAAATGATTGATAGCATCTTCATGACGGCCCCCGCTGGATAGAGCAAGAGCTAATTCAAAGCGTGTTTCATGATCATCTGGTTTTTCGTTAAGCTTGGATTCTAAAATACCAACATCGTTATTCGTAGTGTTACCTTGATCCCTAAGATTAAATGCAGCAACTGCACCCGATACATCAGGATTATTGGCTGAATCTTCATCAAGTGAATCAATCATTTCTTTTGCTTGTTCTAGTTGATCTAAACCAACATAACAACGAATTAACCCAGCTATTGCAGTGGGCTCGCCTGGGCTACTTTGTATAATTTGTGAAAATAGATTCCCAGCTGTTTTAAAATCTTCATTAGTGAGAGAATCCATTGCCATTTTCATAATCTCATCTTCTGGAGATGGACCTACTGGACCAGAAAGTTTTTCAATAAATTCGCGGATTTGACTCTCGGGAACAGCGCCCATAAACCCATCCACAGGCTGACCACCCTTAAATGCATATACCATTGGTATAGACTGGACTTGAAGCTGAGCTGCAATCTCTTGGTTTTCATCTATATTAATTTTTACCAATCTGACTTTACCGGCAGCAGCGTTAACTAACTTTTCAAGTATTGGAGTAAGTTGTTTACATGGACCACACCATGGTGCCCAAAAATCAACTATTACTGGGGTATCGATAGAGGCCTGTAGGACATCCTCAGCAAAGGTTTCAGTTGAGGTATCCTTTATAAGTTCAGAATTAGTGTTTTCTGATTGTCCAACAATAGGTTCCATGATTTAATTTCCCACAATACACTTTTCTAAAAGGGTTTAGATATACCTATTTTGTATCATTAAATGCTGGGTGTCACCCAAACTCGTAAGGTTACTAATGTTACTAAAATAACTTATTATGTAGATATCATTTTTTAGTAACTAGATCTAAGTTAAAAATATTCGCTGAATATCCACAATTAGCTATAAAATCCTTTAGTTCCAATGACTTTATAGTAGTAGTCATAGTATTGGTTAATGGGTGAAAATTTGCAAATTCATACTGAAAAATGGCCTCATCTATCACAGGATTTACCTTTTTATTACCATCATTAACAAGGGCGAAGGGGCTAACAGAACCTGGCTTCACGCCTAATACTGATTCCATTAAATCTGGTTTTCCAAAAGATAATCTTCCAGATCCTAAAATATTCTTAAGCTCTTTCATGTCTAATTGCCTGTGATCTAGAGAGACAACCAACCATAGTGCATCATTTTTATCCTTTAAAAACAGTGATTTACAATGTGCACCGGGTAAGTGAGAGCAGTGTATTGAGGCTTCCTCAGCAGTAAATACCGCTGGATGAGAAATAGTACTGCTTTTTATCCCCATTTTATTTATAAGTTCCAACAATTGTTGAGGTGATATATGGCTAGTAATGATTTTAACTCCTAATCGGGTATTGCAAGTCAGTAATATCAGCGTAATATCGCGTTCCTTCAGGGTGCGGGCGTAGCTCAGGGGTAGAGCATAACCTTGCCAAGGTTAGGGTCGTGAGTTCGAATCTCATCGCCCGCTCCATTTTGCAGAAGGTAAGTAGACCGAATATAAAACGACTGCAGAAAAGTTTCAAAAAAATAGGTTAGGATAGTCCAAAAAAATATTTGGTCAATGCTAGATCTTTATAAGGAAGCTACAAGTGAGTCGTGATCATTATAAATTTAAAATTATAAGTGATGTTTTAAATTATCTAAAATCATCACGACCTAATTCATATAGTAATGACCTAGAGAATTTCTCTGAAAGCTTTCTTAAATCTGCACCTACTGATGATATCAAGAATAGGTCATTTTTTGAAATTGGAGAAATGATTTTTAATCAATGGAAATTGATGCAAAATCGTAATCCAGGTGCAGCCATAATATCTGTTTTTAATCCTAGGGAAAAAAACCAAAGGTGGGATACGCCTTACACAGCAATAGTATTAATCAACGATGATATGCCTTTTTTAGTAGACTCCGCTACAGCTCTTCTTGTCGAAAAAGGATACTCAGTTCATTTAGTTGTCCATCCAATATTTAGTATTAGAAGAGCAGAAGATGGTAATTTAATCGATATCTCTAAACCTGAAATAAATTCTAATAGCCATAAAGAGTCATGCATTTTATTTGAGGTTGACAATATCTCTAGTGAAAATGAGAGGCAAAAATTAAAATTAGAATTAGAAAATGTTTTTGAAGAAGTGAGGTGCGCTGTAAGTGATTGGCATCCTATGCTTAAGCAACTAAATACTGCTCTGTCTGAGTTATCATTACCTGTAGATCATGCCAATGCAAATCTATTTAGCGAAACAGCAGAGTTTTTAGCGTGGATGCACGATAGTAATTTTACTTTCTTGGGATATAGAGAATATGCATTTGAATCTCTAAATAATAGTAAAGAAATATTTAAACCTCTGGCAGAAACTGGTTTAGGAAAACTAAGAAATAGCGCTATTAATCCCTTAGAAACAGAGGGAGCAGAACGTAGCATATTTTCTAAATCATGTGATTATGAATCTTATTTGGATTATGTAGCAATTACAAAATCTGATCTCAAATCTTTAGTCCACCGCCCAGTATTGATGGATTGTATCACTGTTGCAAAAGTAGATAGTGAAGGAAAAGTAATCGGAGAGAGAAGATTTTTAGGTTTATTTACATCAACTGCTTATAGTTGCTCCGTTAATGATATACCTATTCTAAGAAAAAAGGTCGAAAATGTATTAGGGGAATCTGGATTACAGCCCGGTGCTCATGATTACAAAGCTTTAGAACATGTTTTAGAAACTCTACCACGTGATGAACTTTTTCAGAGTAAAAATATTGAGCTTAAATCCATGGCACATGGAGTTCTTGTTGCTGAAGAGCGCCAACGTCCTAGTTTATTTATAAGAAGAGACTCTTTTGAAAGGTTTATTTCGTGTTTAGTTTATATCCCAAGAGATTACTATAATACTGATCTTAGAAAACGTATCCAATGGATACTTGAGGCGGCTTTGGGGGGCAAAGTAAACAATTACTCGACTTTATTATCAAGCTCTCCTTTAGCAAGAGTTCACTATATAATTAAAACTAACTCAAATATTAATCAATCTTCAGAAGTCGAAGATATTGAAACAGCCATTATGGAGGCTTTAAGATCATGGACAGAAAAACTTCGTGAGGCCTTAGAGAGGGTTTATTCTGATGACAAAGTGCCCGCCCTATTATCAAAATATTGTGATGCCTTTTCTACTGCTTATCGGGAGGATTTCTCAGCAGATGTTGCGGCAAAAGATATAGTCTTTCTTGAAGAGGCCCAGTTTGGTGCGGATTTATCATTACATCTTTATAGAAATTTGGAAAATGATGAATCAGAGATAAATTTGAAGATTTATCACCCTGAAAAACCAATCCCTTTATCAGATATTTTGCCAAAACTAGAAAGAATGGGGCTCAGGGTTATAAGTGAAAGACCCTATAAAATCAAAATTTCTGAAAAAATTATAAATGAATCTCAGATTAATTTTTGGGTACATGACTTGCTCTTAGTTGATGAATCCAGGTCCGATGTAGATTTAAAAAGTATTCGTAACGCATTTGAGGAGTCTCTAAAGCATATATGGTCTGGTATTACCGAAGATGATGGCTTTAATTATCTTATTGTCAAATCAGGCATGTCTTGGCGTTCTATAGTAATTTTCCGAGCAATTGCAAAATATCTTCGTCAGATTGGTGCTCCCTTCAGTCAAGAATATATGGAAAAAACTCTATGTAAGCATTCTAATATTACAGCCTTACTTTATAGTTACTTTGTAAACAGATTCGATCCTACAAAAGAAGATAATAGAGGCGAAAAATCTAAACGTAATAGAGAAATAATAATTGAAAACTTAGAAAGTGTATTAAGTTTAGACGAGGACCGAATCATTCGTCGGTTTTTAAATATTATAGACTCAATGCTCCGTACAAACTATTTTCAATCTTCACCTAATGGATTTCCTAAACCTTATCTTTCCTTCAAATTAGACTCTAGTTGCTTAGATGAGCTGCCTTTACCAAGACCCCATGTGGAAGTTTTTGTATATTCACCTAGATTTGAAGGAATACATCTTCGTGGAGGTAAAATTGCAAGAGGAGGCATTAGATGGTCAGATAGGAGAGAAGATTTTCGTACGGAAATTCTTGGTTTGATGAAAGCCCAGATGGTGAAAAATGCTTTAATTATCCCAGTTGGGGCAAAGGGTGGATTTGTAATAAAAAAAGTAAAAAGTGAAGATGGAAAAGAGAATTTTTCTCGGGAGGGAAGAGATTGCTATTCTATGTTTATAAGTGGTTTATTAGATCTTACCGATAACTTTTTTGATGGAACTTTGTTAGAGCCATCAAGTGTAATAAAATATGATGACATAGATAGTTATCTTGTTGTAGCCGCAGATAAAGGCACTGCTAAATTTTCAGATTTGGCTAATGAAATCTCTGGGTCATATGAATTTTGGCTCGGTGATGCTTTTGCCTCAGGTGGCAAAGATGGATATGACCACAAAAAAATGGGTATTACTGCTCGCGGAGCCTGGGAGTCTGTAAAGCGTCATTTTAGAGAGCTAGAAAAAAATATAGAAGTAAAAGATTTTACTGTAATCGGTGTTGGTGATATGTCAGGAGACGTTTTTGGAAACGGAATGTTACAAAGTAGACACACAAAACTAATAGGAGCTTTTAATCATTCACATATTTTCTTAGACCCTAATCCTGATCCGGAGCTTAGTTACCAAGAGAGAGAAAGATTATTTAAAATGCCAAGCTCAGAATGGTCAGATTATGACCAAGATATTCTCTCAAAGGGAGGATTAATAGCTGAACGTAGTGCTAAATCAATTGAGCTTACTAAACAAATTCAAGATCAATTTTGTATAGATGAAACATATATTACACCAAATACACTCATTAGAAAAATGCTTACAGCCCCTACGGACCTTCTGTGGTTTGGCGGTATAGGCTGTTATATAAAGGCAAAAGCCGAATCTAATAGTGATATAGGTGATCGTGGAAATGATAGTCTGCGAATTAATGCCTCCGATTTAAGATGCAAAATTATTGCTGAAGGAGCCAATCTTGGTGTTACTCAAAAAGCAAGAGTCGAATTTGCACTTCTCGGCGGAAAAATTAATACTGACGCTATAGATAATTCAGCGGGAGTTGACTGTTCAGACCATGAAGTAAATATAAAGGTATTGCTTAATCAGTTTATTGCAAATGGCAAATTAACAACTGTTATGCGAAATAGACTTCTAGGATCAATGACAGAAAACGTATCTGAACTTGTTATAAAAAATAATTATTTACAATCTCAAGCTCTAAGCTTAGAGCTTGAAAGTTCGAAGGAAAGAACCAATTCCTATATACGTCTTATGAGGGAGTTAGAATCCGTAGGACAGCTGAATAGAGATGTTGAATGTTTACCAAGCGATGACTTGCTATTAGAAAGAATTCAAAATGGTAAGGGATTAACTAGGCCTGAGTTGGCTGTGCTGTTAGCTTTATCTAAGATAAATGTTTTTACTGAACTTATAGATAGCGATATTGCTGATGACAAATATTTTTCAAAGGATCTAGAGCGTTATTTTCCTGAAGCCATTCTCAATTCTGGATTTAGCCCAAGTCATGAATTTATTCTTAGTCGTGAAATAATTGCTACTTCAGTATCAAATTCTATAATTAATCGTGCTGGTTGTACATTTATAAACGAAATAAGAAAAGTTAGTAATATGCCAGTATGTGAAATTGCGAGAGCTTATTCGGCAGCAAGGCATGTTTTTTCTTTACAAGAGATCTGGTCTGAAATAGAGGGACTTGATAACCATATAGATGCATCAGTCCAGATGACTATGTTGAAGGAAGTTGCGAAGTTAACAGAAAGAGGCACTTTATGGTTTCTTTATACCCAAGAAAAACCATTAGATGTTTCAAAAATTATTAGTAACTTTGCGGAGGGTGTAGCTTCTTTTGGAGAGGAAATAGAAACATCAATCACGCAAGAAATCCTGCAAAGTATTATTGAAAAACGTAATAGATTTATGGAAATTGGTGTTCCAGAAGGTATCGCAAGAATAGTTTCTTCAATAGATCCGCTTTTGTCAGCGTGTGATATTGTTGAGATTTCCAGGATATCTAAAATAAGTGTAACAGAATCATCTAAATTATACTTTTTGATAGGCTCAAAGTTCAAGATAAGCTGGCTTAGAAATGCTGCAGATGATTTGGGTGTTGGAGATCAGTGGCAAAATAGGGCAATAAATGCTATAACTGACGATCTATATCTTCAGCAAAGGTTACTTTGTCTATCTATATTATCAGAGAAAAAATCTGATGTATCGATAGACGAATCTATCAAATCATGGTGTTCAAGAAACACGGATGCTGTTGAGAGATCATTTAAAACCTTAGAAGACTTACAAGCCGCAGATATAATCGACTTGGCAATGTTAACCGTAGCTAATGGCCATATAAGAAGCCTAATAGATAAATCTAAGATTGACGGTTAATCTTTAATTATAGTTTCAATATAGGTTGGGAGAACGAATGCTGATCTATGAAGCGATGGGTTATAATATCTAAGCATTAGTGCTGCTTCTTTAAACCGTTTCTCAATTAAATGAATTGAATTTTTTCTTAATTTATTATTGTCAGTTCCCCAGCCAAATGCCATTGGACCACCGGCATATGTTGGTACTGTGGCCAGGAAGCAAGTGCTATCAGAAAAAAGGCTTTTTAAAATGGAAATTGAACTTTGTAACTCTGATTTTTGAAGAAATGGAACGCCATTCTGAGTAACAAGTATTCCACCTTCGTTCAAAGATTTTTTACATGATTTATAAAAATCTTCTGAAAATAGTGGTTCAGCAGGACCTAAGGGGTCAGTAGAGTCAATTATGATCAAATCATAATTAAAAGTTTCTTGGCTTTTTAAAAACTTAACTGCATCATCTATAACTAGTTTTAGACGAGGTTCATCAAATACATTTTTACAAATAGTAGGAAGATATTTTTGTGAAAATTCTACGACCTTTGCATCTATTTCAACTACGGTTAGATGCTCTATGCATTTATGTTTAAGTATTTCTCTTGCGGTACCACCATCACCGCCACCTATAACTAGAGCTGTCTTGACATTTCCATGGGCAAATAACGCTATATGAGAAAGTGATTCGTGGTATATAAATTCATCGGCCTCAGTTAATTGAATTATGCCGTCAAGCATAAGAACCTTACCAAAAAATGGATTCCTAAAAATCAAAAGATCTTGAAGACCGGTGTTCTCTGAATGAATTAATTCATTTGCTTCTAAGCTTATACGAAATCCATGATGTAAATTTTCATCGAGCCATTTACTCAATTTTGTTCACCCCTAAAAATTTTTTTAACTAAAATTTTATCTGGATTAAATTTTTCCTTTAAAACCTTTATTGTTTCATCGGGTGTTGAATTTCCACAGGTGAATATATCGAAAGCTGCATAATCTGTTTCTGGCCAAGTATGAAAGCTCATATGTGATTCTGCCAGTACGGCAATCCCAGTAAGTCCTCCATTATCTTCAAACTTGTGAATATGTTTATGTAAAAGTTTTGCCTTGGCAGCCTTTAAACATTCAACAAGTGTTTCATTTAGATATGACTCATTATCAAGAGGTTTTGCTCCCCACAAATCAACTAATAAATGGATACCTGCAAAGGTTTTTCCATTGTGATTATAGAAATATTTTTTTTCTACCGAAGACTTATATCTCTTTTCTCTGGGAGACAAATTCTTTGCGTTTTGATTAACCAAGTTCTGACGTTGGAAAGTCTTATCTTCCATGGGAACAATTCTCTAGAGCTATTAAATACTTATTTTACGATCTGAATAAATAGATGAGAATACACTATTGTCTAGACTGTAATGCAAGAACAAAATAAAACGAAAATATATTAATCTATCTAGTGTCGAAAATTTCTTATACCTGTGAACACCATTGCTAGATTTTCACGGTCCGCAGCTTCTATTACCTCAGCATCTCTTTTAGAGCCGCCGGGTTGTATAATCGCTGTTGCGCCTGCTTTGGCAGCTGCTAGCAAACCGTCTGCAAAAGGGAAAAAGGCATCAGATGCTACTACTGACCCAACAGCTCTGTTTTCAGAACTGCTTTCATATCCTGCTTTCCATGCCGCTATTCTAGAAGCATCTACTCGGCTCATTTGCCCAGCACCTATACCAACCGTCATGCCTTCTTTAGCGTAAACAATTGCATTAGATTTTGTATGTTTACATACTTTGAAAGCAAAAAGAAGGTCTCGAACTTCTGCTTCTGAGGGTGATCTTTTTGTCACAACTTTTAGGTTCTCAGGTCCTATTTTGATTGAGTCTCGATCTTGAATTAGAAATCCACCAGCAACAGAGCGTATAACCTTTTCTTTTTGATTTAAGTTAGTCATCTTATCATTTATTAAAATTCTAAGATTTTTCTTAGTTTCAAATAATTTACGTGCCTCTTTATCTATTCCTGGTGCTATTAGAACCTCTACAAAATTCTTACATATAAGCTCTGCTGTTTTTCCATCAATAGTTTGATTAGCTGCAATAATTCCTCCGTAGGCACTATCAGGATCACAATTAAATGCTTTTACAAAAGCATCGCAAGAATTTTTCCCGGTTGCTACGCCACATGGGTTTGCATGCTTAATTATAGCAATTGCAGGGCCATCAAATTCTGATACTAATTCAAATGCGGAATCTGTATCATTTATGTTATTATATGATAATTCTTTTCCTTGAATCTGATTTGCAGAAGTTATACCTTCTATATCGTTCATACTATTATAAAAAGCTGCGGACATATGGGGGTTTTCCCCGTATCTAAGTTTGTGTTGTAATATTCCGCTTATAAAATAATTTTCTGGATATGGGGAATCTTTTGACATCCATTTAGCAATTATAGAGTCATAATTCGCTGTATGGGCATAAGCTTGACTTGCCAGGCTTAGCCTGAATTTGGAAGTTGTTTTACCTTTATGTTTTAACATTTCTGCTTTTATTTTTTGATAGTCCTCCGGATTTATTGCTACCACTACGTCATCGTGATTTTTTGCTGCAGCTCTTATCATGGCGGGTCCGCCAATATCTATATTTTCAATACATGATTCGAAATCAGCGTTATCTTGTATTGTTTTTGCAAACGGGTATAGATTAACTATAACAAGATCAATAGGGAGAATATTTTTTTTATTCATTAATTCTATGTGTTTAGGGTCATTTCTTTTGCCGAGTATTCCAGCATGTATTTTAGGATGTAATGTCTTAACTCTTCCATCTAAAATTTCAGGAAATCCAGTGTAATCTGAAACATCTGTTACTTTGACTCCTGCGTCCATTAGTATATTTGCTGTCCCTCCCGTAGAAATAATATGTACATCGTTTTCTTCTAAAAATTCACAGAAAGAAATTATCCCAGTTTTGTCAGATACAGAAACAAGAGCACGTCTGATTGGTTTTTTTATTAATTTTTCCACCATATGCTTTCCTCTAGCCCCATTATATTTTTTATAATTTCTATAAATAATGTTTCGTTCAAGTTAAAAATTGTCTTTCGCATTATATTCTGGGACAAGTTTTTTAATAATTGAGCAAGTCTTCTTTGTTTCACCATCCAAAGCAAATAGTTCTATACGATTAATTTCATCCCGAAATCCCGAAAGCTTATTTGCTCGGGTTTTAGCAAGAAGTATCCCTGGCGTACTAGTCGGTTTAGGAGGTTCAGCTCCATGAAAAAGTTCTTCGAACATTTTCTCCCCAGGTCTTAATCCTGTATATGATATTTTTATATCAACATCTGGTGTGTGTCCCGCCAGGCGAATCATTTGCCGAGCTAGATCATCGATTCTAACAGGATTACCCATATCTAGAACGCATATACCTTGTTTTTCCGTCGTTGATTCTCTTGCGGCTGCTTGAAGAACTAACTGGACCGCTTCCTTGGTTGTCATAAAATAGCGAGTTACATCTTTATGAGTTACCGTTAGGGGTCCCCCCTCAGCAATTTGTTTTTGAAAAAGTGGTACAACGGATCCTGATGAACCCAAGACGTTTCCGAAACGTACAGTCATTATTCTTGTTGTTGATGTATTTTTATTGGCTATCTGAGACCCAAGGGCTTGGCAGTAACTCTCTGCAACACGTTTTGTGGCACCCATTATATTAGTGGGGTTCACAGCTTTATCAGTAGAGATTAGAACCATAACATTAACATTAAATTTAATACACGCGTCAGCAATATTACGAGTACCTATTATATTAGTTAGAGCACCTTCATTTGGATTTGATTCAACCATAGGAACATGTTTTAAGGCTGCCGCATGAAATACAACATTTGGGTGTTCTTTTTCAAAGACCTCTTCCATTCGTGATGTGTCTCTAACATCCCTAAGATACAGCTTCTGCTCTATAGTTGGTCTTTGTTTTTTTAGTGTTTGGTCTATGGAATATAAATTATATTCAGAGTTATCTATTAAAACTAATCTATTGGGTTCTAATTCTGCAATCTGACGACACAGTTCATACCCTATAGTTCCTCCTGCGCCTGTCACGCATACAGTTTTCCCTTTCACAAGTGTTCGAACTGAGTTCATGTCTAATGAGGTTTGAGGTCTGCCCAAAAGATCTTCAATTGCTATGGGTTTTATTTCAATAGGTGTTGAATCGCTATTACGAAAGTCGGTGAGTCTTGGTAGACGTGATAACGGTAAACCGAGACCGTCAGCAGCACGTAAAAGTGATCCAAGCCATTCAGGCTCAGCAGCATCAAATGTCATTATTAGTCTTTGTGGCTGCATGCCCCGTAATCTTAGATCTTTAGTAATACTCGGGAGATCATTTGTATTTCCCAGTATTTTTACTCCGCGAATATATTGCCCCACTTTTGTAGGTTCATCGTCGATTAGTCCTACAACTTTATAATTTGCAGCAGCTCCGCTAGTAGTTGAACGTATGAATAGTTCTGCATCATCTCCAGCACCTACTAGTATAACTGGTATACGATCTACATCTCGGGTTCTTTGAAACATCCCTCTTAAACTACCATCCACAATTGCACGGTAGAGTAATCTTGGTCCTAGCAGTAATGCTAATAGTATGAACCAATTAATAAATAAAGCAGATCTAGGAAAATCTTCAAGGCGAGTAGCTACAAAAAGGATTGGAAGGAAAATTAGTACTGCCAAGCTAACAGCCCAGCCAATATTTATCACATCTTGCAAAGATGCATATCTCCAAAAACCACGATATATCCTTGTCCGCCAAAATACTAATACACATACACCAGTAAAAAAAATTGTTCCCTCAAGTAAAAAATCTATAGACTCGGGTATAAATGAGTCTGGCCCCCAGCGGAGAATAAGGGCAAGGATGAAAGAAATAGCCGCCATCAAAACATCGTGAGCTGCTACAGCGTATGTTCTGTTTATATTTATCATTGCTTTTTCAAACACTATTGACTTTAGGTTTTGGCTTTATCTGTAAATACCACATAAATACTAAAACAATTAAGAGCCCTATTCCTAAAGTTATCCAGCGCCAAATTCCACCTTCAATACCTATAATCGCCAAAATCCCAAGAATGATGCCTAGGACTCCGATCAAAAATGAAACCCTAGCATGTCCTTTACCATTTCTTACGGCAATTTGATAAGCATGCTCTCTGTGTGCTTTCCAGGGTTTTTCCCCTCTACATACCCGTTTAATTAATGTGAAAGTTGAATCGAATATATAGTATGCGGATAATAGAAGAGCAGCGTCCCAATGGCCAATAATTGCAAGGTTTATAAGAAGATAGCCTATCAAATAGCCTAAGGTAACACTACCAACATCTCCCAGAAATATTTTGGCTGGTTGCCAGTTCCATATTAAAAAACCAAAAGCTACACTTGCTAATGCTAATCCTGGTAAAGCTATAGTTATGACCGCTTCAGAAAAAAAACTAATTATTAAAAACCCTAAACTAATAGTTATTGTTTTTGTTCCTGAGATACCATCAATCCCGTCCATAAAATTAAAAAGATTAATGAACCAAACCCACATACAAATTGTAATTAGTCTATCTGCCCATAGCGGGATAGAGCCGTGAAAAACTAATGCATCTGCTGGAAGAAAAACTAATACTACTGTTGATGCGGAAAAATGGAAAAATAATCGGCCAATAGCCGGAATTCCTCCTCGTAAATCGTCTATCCAGGAAAGGCTTGCTAGAGCTATTGCGCCAATAAATACAATCCAGGAATCATAGTCTTTGGTAAATGCATGTCCTGAAATATATAAAGAACACCATGTAGCAAGAAGAATTAAGACAACTGTAATTCCCCCACCTCTCGGTGTAGGAATTTTATGGCTAGATCGTATGTTAGGTTGATCAAATATATTATATTTCCGAAGTAAAGAAATTAATAACCATGTAGATACAAAAGTAGCTATCATTGGAAGCAAGGCTATTAATAAATAAATGAACCAGCTCATTTCTAGGTCTCGTCAGATGTTAAACTATTGGTTATTCTAATAAATAGATAATGTAAATGTTTAATGTTTGGGTTATTAAAATTAATAATCCAAGGTTTGGAAAGATGAATAAACAAAAAGATTTTCGCCAACGCTGGCATGCCTACTACAGTAGAAAAAGGATCAGCCACCAATGGTTTCAAGTTGATCTCCTTAAGGATCTCCCCGTGCAGAATGTGCTCGAGGTTGGCCCATACCTTGGTCTTGTCACGGCTATGCTTGCAAGTGCTGGATATTCAGTCACTACTTTTGATATAGAATCTGTATCTCATGATATAGGTGCAGAAAAACATATCCAAGGGGATATCGCAAAGATTTCCAAAAATTCTCTTTGTGAATTTGATGCTATTTTATGCTGTGAGATTCTAGAACATATTGCTTGGGAAGATATTGATAGTGTCATAAATAGAATGGCTGAAGGAGGCGCTCCTTGGCTAATTATATCGGTTCCCTATGAGGGTTTTCAGTTCGGTTTTTCAATCTATTTAAATCGTTTTCAGATACGAAGGTCGAGTTTTTTCCGAAAATTGAGATTTATGAAGAATTTCAAGTTGGTAGGAAACAAAAAAGACTGGGAGCCGCATAAATGGGAAATAGGGTATCGACATTATTCAATAAGGGCATTTTCTAATAAAATTAAGGACGCGGGCTATAAAATAGAAAGACAAGAATTTACCAGCGGATGTAGATCTGTATTTTTTGTTTGTAAAAATACTCTTATTTAGTCACTATTTTTTTGTAATTGGTAAAATCCATTATTAGTAACTACTGCATCAACTCTACCTTCTGAAAGAGCTTCTGCGCACTCTTCAGGGCTATTAATAATTGGTTCTTCGTGTGCATTAAAGCTTGTATTTATTATCGTAGGTATCCCAGAAAATTCATAATAGGATTTTAGTATATCGTAATAAAGCGGATTGATTGATCTATTAATTATTTGTGGTCTAGCAGTGCCATCGACATGCACTACTGCTGGTATACGCTCACGCCATGGTTTTTTAACGTTACAGGTAATTGTCATGAATTTACTGGTATATCTATTCGATTTATCAATATCAAATACCTTATCTGCATTTTCTTCAGATATAACTGGAGCGAAAGGCATAAACTCTGATCGGCTTAGACGATCATTCAGCGTTTGATTAATTTTTGGATCTTTAGGAGATGCTAATATGCTGCGAGCACCTAGTGCTCGCGGACCGTATTCCATGCCTTTAGTATAAATAGCTACAATTTTACCATTATGTATTAACTTAGCAGCATTTTGGTGAGGAACGCCTTCGATTGTCTGGAATTTTGGGTTTTTAGAAAGTGTTTTATCAATAATTGATCCATAGTCTTTTCCCAAATAGAGATTATCCAATTTCCATCTTTGTTTAAGCCATTTTTTTAATCCATCTCTATTAAGTAAAAATTGAAGAACACCTCCAGATGGAAGGCCTTGATCACTCATGGCAGGATAGATAAATATTTCTTCTACACCAGCTTCTTCCACAAGTCTCTGATTCAGTCTCACATTTCCAAAAACGCCTCCTGCTAGTCCTAAATTTCTAACATTATTATTTTTAACCAGGAGTTGTATGGAACCTATTATTTTATCTTCTAGAACGGCTTGGATAGATGAAGCCATGTCTTCCCGTGATAAATTTTTTGAAACTGCATAAATAAAATTTTTCATTGAGGCGTTATCTTCAAAATCGCTCAAAATTTGGCCATTTCTATTAATTGAGAAATGCTTTGATATTTCATATTTAGCGCTTGGTTTACCCAGTGCGGCTAATCCAGTTAATTTTCCTTCATGACGATTAATAGAAAAACCAAGTGATTGAGTAGCAAATCCATATGCTAAACCTAAGCTATCAACCCTCATAGGTTTTAGTATTTCAGAGTCATCTCCATAAAGTGTCAGGAGTTTTTCATCCTTAAATACTCTATGGCTATATTGTATATTATCTCCACCACCATCAGCAGTAAAAAGAAGAGAGCTTTCCCATTCTGTATGAAATAAAGTAGGTAAGGCATGGGCTAAGTGATGATTAAAAAAATATAAATCTACATCCTTGCTAAAACCAAAATCCCCCAAAAATCTTTTCTTATTAAAGATACTTTCGGATTCTTGAAGTTTATAGCGTATTAATTCGCGCTCCATACTCTTGTTTTTTTGTTTCCCAAAAATCTGTCTGGCATGACCCTCAATAAGGCGTGTTCCTCTAAAATGAGTAAAATATTTCCACGGAAAAATTCCTCGGCCTAATACAATAACTTCAACATCAGTTTTTCTTATATTAGCTATGGAAAGACACTCATTAATTGCCTCTACAGGAACCCTTCCACCATCAATCTTTAACCTTGTAAGTCTTTCTAAGGCTACTGCAGATATCAACTGATAGTCGTCAAATAAGCATACCGAAGCTTCATGGTAGCCGGGGTGTATACCTAAAATTATCATTTATTACCTGATTTTATGGTTATATTTCAATGTAGACGAGCCTAACGTTCTGTTGGTATTGCAGTCAATCCGAATAGGTAGGTAAATATTATTTATACTCCGACTGGTGTAAGTACAATTTGGGTGGTAAATCAGAACATGCCTTTCTTTAATGCACATAAATTTAGCAATAATGCAGATGATCTGGATTTAACTGAAGGAATCGGCGACCAAAATATATTTTCATTTTTGGCGGCTATTTTTATTGGTGCCTCAGTTCCCCTGGTTTGCTCTAGTCCCACTGTGATGGCAATAGCCTCTATTTTGGCACTTATTTTTATTATTATATCACCAGGAACTAAAATACTGATTAAGCAGCTTTTTAAAAACCTTAAGAGCCCACTAGCCTTAATGATCGTAATTCTTTTACTGAGTTGGGCGCCTAGTATGATTGACTCGGTTGACTTTGAAAAATCTGCAAGTGTTTGGGTAAGGACTCTATTTTTCATATTCGTTGCGACAGTTTTTTTTACATTTTTAAAACAGTCTCTATCACTTAGAAAAACTGCTCTTCGAAGCTTAATAATTTTCAGTCTTTTATCTAGTGCTATAGGAATAATAGCAATTTATACATATTCTCCTTTACTATCTCTATATCGACTAGATGGCCTTGATGTATTAGATACTTTAAAAACATTAAAATATTATGGATCTGTTGAGGGGTGCATTACAGTTCTAGTAATCTGTGCGGGATTCTATTTAGGTGGAGTATGGCGATATTTAAGTCTGTTAAAATGTATATTAGGCATTTTATTAATAATAGAGGTTGATAGTGACTCCGGTATACTAGCTCTTATAGTTGCTTCAATAGCCTGTTCTGTTCTTATTTTTGAGAATAAAGTATCTAAGGGAAGGTCAGCTTCAAAAGGTATTTTTCTTATCCTAATAGCTGCAGCAACTATATTCTTTTTGCTGATAGCAAAGCTTCCCGATATACCAAATCTTGAATATATAAATAACAAAACTTATGACGAAGTTCTTAATCCCTCTATTTCTGTAGAGTATGTAGATACGCACCGGCAGTATATTTGGGCATTTGCCCTTAATCTTGCATTAGATTCACCTGTTATTGGGCATGGTATAGATGTAAGTAACTATCTACCAAAAGCAGATATAGTTGTTTCTCAATTTAATCAGGCTTTTATACCCGGTCATCCCCATAGTTGGTTTTTAGAGCTATTTCTTGAGGTAGGTGTTATTGGACTTTTATGTTTAATAGCCGTACTTATATTTTTATTATTTATTTGGCTTAGAATATCCAGATCACAACTATTTATCAGTATGGCGGGCATTTCTATATTATTTGCGTTTTGGTCTTCATCTATGATTAATTTTTCCATTTGGCTTTCTTGGTGGCAGGGAGTTTTTTTAATTATTACCGCGATAGCTTTTTCTTTTGTCCCCACCAAATCGTTATTGTCACGATAGCTGCAGCAAACGTAATTCCAAAAAAAGGCTCTATAGGAATACGGTATTTGGGAGAAGCTATTGGGCCGTTTAACAAAAGAATATAAACGGTCCATATTATGAGAAAAAGTAATTGCACCCTACCAGTGCTGAATAGTCTCTTTGTTTTATCAACCCAGTTATCTTTTATGAGCACTATAAAACCAATTAATTGCACCGCGCGAGTAATGAATAGGAAAACTAGACTAATTAAAAGAACCCATGCATAGATCATACTATCGTTATTAAATAAAAATGATTTAATCTTCTCTATTTTGCTATCACCCGGCGTATCAAAAAACCCTGTCCTAGGGAGGTTTTTGATTGGTGGAGTCAGGATAGGTGATGGCGAAAATAAATTTATTGCTGACCCTAATAACCAAGATTTAAGTATTGCACTAGTATCAAGTTTTGCCATTTCTGACCATGCTAATGCCTGCATTTTATTTGATTTCTCAAATGGGTTGTTTATTTGTTGGGAACCGAATTGCTCATCAAATCTTTTTGTCATAACCTTTGCTCCTTCTACTTGAGGAGTGCCATCATTAACTTCCATCACTAGGGGAACGACCCAATTTAAAGTATGAGTTCCACCTTGGGAGGTTAATTGCCAACTATTAAATTGTTGAATATTTCTAATTAGGATAGGGCTTTGTGATGCGATTACAATTAAAGCTATAAAAAGCATATGTCCTAGTTGCGAAAACTTAAATTTAGAGATTAATAAACTACCCAAAGGTAAAAGTATTAAGCAGGCACCTGCCCAAGGTAAAATCATTACTCTTGTAGAAATAGCAAGTGCCAAAATACATCCAAGAAATATTGCATATTTCAAGGATGGACCTTTAAGCCAAAGCATTGCTGCCCACAGCGAGGCTGTAGTTAGAAAGAAAAATAATCCGTCAGTAAGAATACTGGTGCCAATAATTATCATTGTTGGATTAAACGCTGAAAAAATTCCTGCTAGTAAAGATAGACGTTTATCTATAAGCCCAGCCATTTGGTAGATCATTAGACATGTCAAGGCACCTAAAAAACATTGAGTAAGTGCTGGGAATAATGGATCAATGCTCCCACTTATTCCCTGATGAATTGCCAGAAAGAATATATAGAGCGGCATTCTTTCAGTCTCAGGTATATAGATATTGTCAGCAATTTCTCGTTGAAAATCTCCTGTTTCTAAAAAGGTTTGAGCGAGAGCAACATAAATTGGAGAATCTTCGTAGAACAAACCTTCTATACCAACTCCAAAATATATTCCCACGGTATATGCTGCACGTACTAATAGTGCTAAAGCAAAAACTATAGAAAGAGTTGAAAAATTTTCTAAACTAATTCTCAATTTATCAATCCAAAAAAAATATAAATTATTAATTTAAGGCTAATAGACTAAAATATCGATTGTGATTTTATGTAATAGAATTTGAACTTTGTGCATTCAACATATCCGGGCTATATCAGTTTTTCTGTAATACAATAAAAACTCGAAAGGCCATAAAAGGACCCATGAAAGGCATTAGTGTTGCTTCAATTCTTAAAAGTGTTGAGACCAGTAAAGCAGGTATAAGAGACCATTTACGGAAGCCGCCAGACAGTGGATAGGCAAAGAGGGAAAGCCTCTCAGAGTTAACAATCTTAAAGTTTTTATAGAGCTGTAGAAATTTTTTCTTTCCACTATTCCGAAAAAAAATGATTGTAGGTAAGGCTTGATTTGCATCAAATGGGTCTTTTTGAGGGTTAGGTTCACCCCTTTTCCAGGGATCAGCCCTCATATATATAGGCTCAGGGTGCGTTAGATGAAGTATAATAGAACTTATTATAGTGATACCGGGTTCAATCATGATTACTCTACCACCAGGTCTTAAAATTCGCTCTGCTTCATTAAAAAAATTATACGGAAATTCAATGTGGTGTAAGACGTCTAATAGGATAATATTATCAAAGCTCTGATCTTTAAAGGGGAGCTTTTGTGCATCAGCAGAAATATTAACCCATGAAGATATTTGTATATCTGTAATTATTACATCTTTATTATATTCATGTAAGTGTCCATTACCGCCTCCAATTTCTAAAGTTTTACCTGGCACACATGACGCTAATAATTTTTTGTAGTAACTCTCATAAACTCTTCTCAAAGAGGGTTTATTGTCCCAAACTGACCGATAGTAATCAGCACTGAATGAAAAACTATTAGTTTTCTTATCCATTACAGAGATTTCAACTTTCGAAATGCGAAGAAAACCATTCTGAGTAGCATTAAACCATGACGAAACCTTGATATCTGTGTAGTTCCATAAGTTCTCTCTGCGTAACGAATTGGTATTTCAACTACTTTTAGGTTAAGCTTTGTAGCGCCAAAAATGAGATCAAAATCTCCAAAAGGATCAAAATCTCCGAAATAGCTCCTATTCTTTGCAATACTTTTATAATGTTCTTTACTAAGTACCTTAGTTCCACAAAGGGTATCAGTAAACCGCTGATTTAGTAGCCATGAAAAGACCCATGCAAAAAATAGATTGCCTCCTACATTTAGCCATCGCATTGCACCTTTTTCCATTGGGTAAATAAATCTTGTGCCGTTTATAAACTCACCCTTTCCAGAAGATATTGCATTATAGAATTTAATCAAATCTTCAGGTGGAACAGTTAAATCTGCATCTAATATCATAAGAATATCATTAGATGCCATTTTGAAAGCTTTGCGGACTGCATCGCCTTTACCCATTCCATCCTGAACAGTTACCCTTATATTTTTATGGGGAAATTCTTTAATAACACGATTTATTTCCTCTAAAGTTCCGTCACTACTATGGCCTTCCACGAAGAGTATTTCCATATCAGAGTTAAATTCAGGTAACCTTTGAACCGCAGGGAGTATATTTCCTCTCTCATTGCGACAAGGAATAACTATCGTTGTAGAAGGTCGTATATTCCTTATAGCTTTAAGTGATCTTGCCACTACATAATTTCTTACGCACAGTTTTCTTATAAGTGGTAGTGTGGCAATAGTGCGGTTTACTGCAGGTCCTATACCAAACAAATGCTTAGGAATTAATTGTCTCCAATCACGCTTTATAATATCAAAATCGCTTATCTCTAGTAAGTCATCTATATCTTTAGCTGAAAGATGATTTAGGGGCATTTGTTTACGTTTTAAAGATAAAGCTTCAGAAGAGACTAGAATGGGAGTCCATAACCAGGAAAAATATGATACAATTACCCTTGTATCAGAATGACAAAGATTATGAAGTGAAGAAAAACAGTTCTGCACATCGTCAATCAATCCAACAGTATCTGACAAGAGAATAATATCAAAGGTGCCTTTTAGTTCAGATATAATTTTCTCATCCTCAATATCTCCGGCTAAAAATCGCAAATTTGGATTTTCTTTAGATGAATACTTCGATTTAGCTAAATCTATCATTTTAGTTGAAATATCTAGGCCTATTCCGTCAGATGGCTTTAGGCTTGCTAATAAATCACCATTTCCACATCCGATATCTAATATCCGAAGATTTTCTGAAATCAGAAAACGAAAATAAGATCTATCTTGGGAATGAAAGAAATCATTTTTATTTATCCAGGATGAAGGTTTTGAAGCAAGTTTATTGTAGTGTCCTAGGATTTCTTTCTTTCGATCCAATTTACGGTCAAAAGAATTTTTTTCGTCTATAGGAGGTTTTTTAATTTTAAAAATCATTTCAGCTTCTTATTTTGTGTTCATTCGATCTTTTAGATCCTGCTTATGACCAATTGCAATCCAGAGCAGTGCTCCGGGTATGCTCGCAGCTATAGTTACAAAACCAAACAACACAGAGAGAGCAAGAGCGTCACCTGAGTTAATACCTATATAACCTAAAGCTGCAACCATAGCTCCTTCTCGTACGCCCCAACCTGCAACTGATATAGGCAGTGTAGCTAGTAGCATTACAGGTGGTATAAGTGTCATTAGAGTTAAGAAATTAATTTCTATTCCAATTCCTGATGATAGCAAGTGTATCACTAAGATTGAAAAAAAATGAATAATGAGAGATGAAAATAAGGTTAATAGGGATGGCCTGGGTGATAGAAGCACCTTTCTTGCATTGCCAACATCTGAAGCGATCTTTCTCATAGTTGAAAAACGTCCAAATTTTTTTGGAATCATAGATATTAGGAAAATAAAACTAAGAGCCCCTACTCCCGCTACTAATATCAAAATAATTGCAATACGGGCGTTATTATCTTCTATAAGTAAAAATAAAAATGGTAAAAAAACAGCAATTAAAAGTAATAGTGCAGCCAGACCAATGAGCCTATCAAGAGCTACCCCAGATACTGCTTGACCCGCGCTAGCTCCTTTTTTTGTAATAATCCAAACCTTAACAGCATCTATACCTATACCCGCAGGAAGAACTTGGCCGAGGAAATTAGCAACAAAATTAATTCTAATAGTATTAATTAAATGAATATTTATAGAAAGTGCACGACAAAGAATATGCCATCGTATGCTGCTAATGGCGATTAGCGCTATAAATGATAGTAGGGCTAAAAAACCATAAACCAAGTCAAGTTTTGCCAATCTATCAGCGCTTTCACTTATATCTACTTGACCAATAAGCCACCAAGCTAGTATTCCAGAAACAGCGAATTTTGTGACAAATGAAAAGATTTGTCTACGGCTAGGACTTAAGTATTTTGTTACAAGAAAAGCCATATAATGATTTACAATTTGTTGTAGCTAACTTTATCTTTTTCGTCTTATTGAATCTATACCTATAACCATCGCCTTTTTATCAATCAAATGATAAATAATGGTTTATGAAACACTGGTATGTAGTACATACGCATGTAAATGGGGAGAAGCGAGCGGAAATTAATCTTTTGCGCCAAGAATTTGAATGTTGGCTGCCTAAGTATAGAAAAAATCGTCGTCATGCTGGAAAGCAAGAAACTGTTCTAAGACCAATGTTTCCCAGATATCTATTTATAAGGATTGATATAGAAAAAGACCAATGGAGGCCAATTTTGTCCACCTATGGTGTGGCTAGTATTGTAGGGGACAAAAATGGCCCATATCCAATTGAAGACCAAATAATTGAAGAAGTTAAGAAAAGAGCAGGAATAGATGGTATATTTGATCTGATCCCTAAAACATTTAGTGCAGGGGAAAAGGTTAGGATTGCCTCTGGGCCGTTAGCAGATTGGGAGGCAATTTTCCAAGAAAAGTCGGATTCTAAAAGAGTTTTAGTGCTTTTGAGCTTAATGGGCAGGGAAATTAAGGCATCTATCTTAACGGAAGATGTAGAGTCTGTATAATTAAGGTGATCATTTATTGAATTGAATTCACTCAGTAATAAAATTTTTCAACCTCTTAGCCACATCACATGGTGAAACCGTAGGGCGTCCTAATTTCTCTAAAGATCCAGGTAATATTTTTACATGTATCATGTGTGGGCCGTCACTATAATCAGTTTTTTCTATGGCTAGTTTTAAAGTTTCTACTGTATTACAAAATGATGCTGATGAATAACCACACGCTAAAGCAATGTTAGAAAAATCTATATTCTTAGATACGGTATTTTGTCCACCAGTCGAATCGTGAACACCATTATCTAAAAGTATGTGAATATAATTTTTTGGCCGATAATTTCCTACCGTTGCCATATTGCCCATTTTCATTAGTGCAGCCCCATCACCGTCAATAACTAAAACTTTTTTTGGTGTATTAATAGCTACCCCTAAACCTATGGCGCTTGCGCATCCCATTGAACCAACCATATAAAAATTTTGAGGTCGATCATCAATAGTGAATAGTTCTCTTCCAGTTTTTCCAGTTGTCGCAACTAAAACTGTAGATTGCGATATTAATTCTAAAACCGCACGTAGAGCAGTTTCTCGTGAAAGAAAAGACTCCCCCTCAAGTATATTTTGCTCATAGGTTCTTTCTGAAAAGTTTGTGGGTTTTTGGAAAAGTCCATCGTCTTGGACAGAATTTTTTTCCATTATAAGGGCAAAAGGGAGGCTATTACGTTCCATGTATTCATCAGCCTCCTTTAAAGTCTTGCTAATATCAGATGAATACTTAGGAAATATTCGATGTTCAATATTCATCAGGTCTAATATATTGGGCGTAATTTCTCCCATCAAATTATGCTGAGGCTCATCCTTAATTCCCGGTTGGCCTCGCCAGGTAACTATAAGTAGGCAGGGAATTTTAAAAGGGTAATTGAGAGATGTAAGAGGATTTACTGTATTTCCAAGCCCGGAGTTTTGGCACATGACAATAGGTTTTCTTCCCGCAAGCCAGGCACCGGCAGAAATTGCTATAGCTTCACCCTCATTAGTTGCACCTACATATTTAAGGTCTTTTTCAGAAAGTACAAAGTTAATTAAAGGTGTTAAAAAAGAGCATGGAACTCCTGAAATAAAATTGAAACCCATTTGGCGAGCGGGTTGGAAAAATTCATCAGCAAGAATCATTTTATGCCCTTAAGTCGCTTTACAGCTCTATGGTATTGCGTATACGTGCCAAATCAAAGGTGTCGTCGATATCAAGCCAATGCCCATTAATATATTGAGCATTAACCTTAACACCTCTTTTAATAATTGCTTTTACAAGTGATGGTATATCAGCATGGTTAATAGATTGTAATTTCTTCATCTCTAATATTTGATTTATAATTTCTTTAAATCCATTTTCGCTGACCTTAATTAAGCCAATGAATTCGCCCCCTGAATCAATCTCAGATTGATCATCTTTAAAATCTAAGATCTGAATTTCTCCATCCTCTAGATACCCCCCTGTGTGTGCTTTATCACATTCTACAAGGTCTACTTCTCTATTTGGGTCACGATGCTTTACGTTACGCCATGATGCATCTACTGCACAGACAATATCACCTTCATTACTCATCAAAGACTCTAGAATATAGGGTCTAAACAATATGTCACCATATGTAATGATACAAGGTCCACTAATATCATGTATTGCATGATTTAGAGATGACACTTCTCCTGTATTAGCAAATTCGTTATTAACAATTTTTGTAACATTGTTAACATCAACAGTATCGGATCGATATCCGCAAACTACAGATATATTACTAATACCGCATTGGTTAAGTGTTGAAACAAGTCTTTTAATAAGTGGTTTTCCCCTAATATCAACCATACATTTCGGAAATTCATCTGTCAGTGGACCTAACTTCGAACCTTTACTTGCAGCTAATATGATTGCGTTGTAACTATCTTCAGGTAACACAAAATATCGCTGCTCTGCTTCAACTAGTTCTTTTTGTCCAACTAAAGAGAAAACATCCTTTACAGTAGTAATTTGTGGCTCTACATTTGCAATTGTTTGTTCTTTAAAAATTAATTCACTTACATCTCTCATTGCAGTGATAGCTGCGCGCATATTATGATTAGCCCAAATAGCAACTGATATTTTTGATTTACGGAATACATCAGTAGGAGTGAGATAATACATTGTAGGTACAATAACTAACGGAGCTTTATTGTCCCATTTTTTAGCAAACTCTATAATTTCTTTAGCGTCTGATTTTTTAGAGTGAATAAGAATTCCATCAGCTCCAGCATCAGTATACGCAAAAGCGCGCCTTAATGCTTCTTCAATAGGCCATCCGGAAATTAGTGCTTCTACTCTTGCAATGACGCTAAAACTTTCGTCTGTTTGTGTATCTTTGCCAGCTTTAATCCTTCCACAAAATTCATCTATATCAGCCAATGGTTGTCCTTCTCCTATAAAAGAATTGGTTTTTGGAAAAAGCTTATCTTCAATACAGACACCGGCTATTCCTCTTTGGCAGAGTTTTTGTACTAATCTTCTAACATTATTAAAATTTCCATATCCTGTATCACCATCAACTAATATAGGTATTGAAGTTGCATCAGCCATGAACTCAAGCTGTTCAAGTACTTGTGTCCATGATGCCTCATTATTATCTCTGACCCCTAAGGCAGTTGCCATGGAAAGACCTGATGCCCAGATACCAGAAAAACCTGCCTCTTCAACAATTTTAGCAGAAACGCCATTATGGGCTTCCATTAGAAATGATAAATCATTAGAGGTAAGCAATTCCCGAAAGCTAGAAGCTTTAGACTTTTTTTGTGGGATTGACACGCTATCAATTCGCGTCTTCACGGACCTTTTCCCTTCTTTAAATAAAAGCTTTGCACTATAGAGTTTTCTATCAATATCAATTAGTGGACAATCTATCATGCCCCCAGGAATCTGACAAAATCTGATAATTTGGATATTTAAAAGTAAAAACAACCAAAAGTTTGGCAAATTTCTGCCAGCTTTGTTCATTAAATGAACAAATATGTTGATTTATTGTTCATTTAATGAACAATACTCACCGATTAGTTGTTCATATATTGAACAATATTATTATAAAATATTGATTTAGTTACATATATGTTGTTTTACATATTAAAAATGTCAAATTTCTGGGTAGTTAATTCACCCGGAACGGCGGTAGCGTGTACTTTTAGTGCAAAAAAATAAGCAAGAAAACATGAATAAACGTAGTCGAGACGATGAAATAATTCGTGATATCCTTACACTTGTGGAGGAGACTGAGTCTCTTAATCAGCGTGATGTTGCAAACGAGCTGGGAATAGCACTAGGCTTGGCCAATGCTTATATTAAGCGGTGTGCTAGAAAGGGATATATCAAGGTTGCTCAAATACCTCGAAAGCGATTTGCTTATTACCTCACACCCAAGGGATTTTCTGAAAAGACACGTTTAACAGCTGAGTTTCTGACTGACTCTTTTTCATTTTTTCGTCGAGCAAGATCACAATATGCAGAAATCTATGCAGGGTGTGAATTTCATAAATGGCGTAATTTAGTTATTGCAGGCACAAGCGAGCTAGCAGATATAGCAGTCCTATATGCAGGTGATTATAATGTAAAAATTGTTGCAGTAGTTGGAGACAATTCTAATTTGAATCGTTTCCATGGAATTCCCGTTTTTGAAGATATAGAAAAAATTGATAAATTTGATGCCCTAGTATTTGCTCATCTAAACAATCCTCAAAAAGAATATGACTCTCTTTTGCATAATGTATCCCCTGATCGTATCCTAATTCCCCCATTACTTGAAATTTCCATTAATGAAACTCCAATACAAAAAAAAAGATTTAAAAACGATGATCAATAACACATACAATGGAAAAAAAGTTTTAGTGACTGGAGCTGACGGTTTTATAGGGTCACACCTTACTGAATCTCTTGTATCTAAAGGTGCTTGTGTTACAGCAATGACTTGTTACAACTCTTTCGGTAGTTTTGGTTGGCTGGACGAACTCTCATTAGACATACGTAATAGTCTAACTATAAAGCCATGTGACATAAGAGATAGTGCTCACATATTTCGTATTTTTGAAGGGAACGAAATAGTTTTCCATTTAGCTGCATTAATAGGTATTCCGTATTCATATTTAGCTGCTCAATCTTACGTTGATGTAAATATAAACGGTACACTTAACTTACTTGAAGCAGCAAGAGGTGGTTCTTGTGGGAGAGTGATTCATACATCTACAAGTGAGGTTTATGGATCAGCTCAGATGAGGCCTATACCTGAAACTCATCCTTTGCATGGTCAATCTCCATATGCTGCATCAAAGATTGGCGCCGATCAAATGGCTGAAGCTTATGCGCGAAGTCATGATGTTCCTGTGGTTATTTTAAGGCCCTTTAATACCTATGGTCCTCGACAAAGCGAAAGGGCAGTTATTGCAACGGCCATTAGGCAGATGATAGATAACTCATGCAAAGAGGTTCACCTGGGGGATATAACTACTACCCGAGACTTTAACTTTGTAAATGATACAGTTGAAGCTTTTACTCAAGTAGGATTATCTTCTAATATTAGTTACGGAGAACCTTATAACGCTGGATCAGGGATTGAAACTTCTGTATCAGACGTTGTTCAGAAATTGTTTCAAATCACAGGTTGTAATAAACCCCTCATAACAGATAAGAATCGCAATCGTCCTAAAGCATCAGAGGTGCGCTCGCTAATTGCTGACGCAAGTAAATTAAAGGCCGCAACCGGTTGGAAAAGTTCTATAGACTTAGACACTGGTCTCACTCAGACTGTAGAGTGGTGGAAACACAAATCCTTTAAGGACGACGTGGGTAAGGGCAATGAATACAAAGTGTGAGATCAGCTTAAACAAAGGGAATATAGTACTATGAAGAGTGAATCTGCGCTCAATGTTTATATAGGTTGGGATAGTAGAGAGGATATTGCTTACGAAGTTTGTAGAAGATCTATGCTGGCACGCACTACCCATCCAGTAAAAATTAAATCCTTAAAAAGGAATGAATTAAAATCTGAAGGACTCTACAACAGGAAAGAAGACCCACTTGCATCAACAGAGTTTACTTATACAAGATTTTTAGTTCCATATTTAAACGATTATAAAGGATGGGCATTATTTTGTGACTGTGATTTTCTGTGGTTATCTGACGTATCAAAGCTACTTGAAACAGTCGATAACAAATATGCTGTAATGTGTGTTAAGCATGATTATCGCCCTAAAGAAAAAACAAAAATGGATGGTTCTAAGCAGACAGTCTATCCGCGTAAAAATTGGTCATCAATGGTATTATATAATTGCTCGCATCCAAAAAATAAAATTTTAACCCCAGATTTAGTAAATACTGAGACCGGTGCTTTTCTGCATAGATTTCAATGGCTAAATGATAATGAAATTGGTGGTGTTCCTGAAACGTGGAACTGGTTAGAGGGTTGGAGTGAAAAACCAACTGATGGAACTAATCCCAATGTAATTCATTTCACTCGTGGGGGCCCTTGGTTTGAAAGCTGGACGAATGTTGATTATGCTACAGAATGGAATTACGAAAAAAATCTTTTATTGGAAGAGGCTTCTAACAATAAAAAATATAGATAGATAAATTAACTAAAAATTTCTTCAACTGCAGACCAAGTTTCTTCGGGATAAAATTTATGTTTACCAAGAACCGAAATATCACAAAGTTTATCTTCAGCGCCCATCTTTTCAAATGCTAAACGTGCTGAACTGCATACTTCAGACATTCCACTAGATGGCCAAATGTGATCATTTACACCTGAAATTGTAATAGTAGGACGTGGAGCGCACATAGCTATTATATCATTCATTTCGAACCATTTTAGTATTCCAGGCACAATATTTTGACCACTAGGATTACCCCGAAGCATTATTGTTTGGCGCATGTATCCAATACAACCACTAGCAATAACTCCATCAATCTTTTCATTAAGAGCTACTGAAAACATGGCTGTAGATCCACCTGAAGAGTGTCCAAGACAGACAATGGTATCAAAAAAAAATCTCTTATTAAGTCTTTCATTTTTAAGCCAATCGACTACAGCATTGACGTCAGTTACACGTTCTCCAATGAGTGTATTACCTATCATTAACGCATGATTAGCAGCATCTATACAGGGATCTTGGCTGGGTTTTTCTAATAATTGCTCTCGCCTTTCTCCAAAGCAGGATTGTTCAATGGCTACAGCAAGCCACCCTTTTTCGGCAGCCTGGAGGGCAAAATCAGCCCCATTTTGCAATCGCTCAAAATCTGCAGGTTCTCGAATTTTTCCTAAGGATAGATGGGCCCCTGAATTTGTGCCTTGGAGACATATCATAGCACGTTTAGGAATACGTACTTTGTTACTAAATATTAGGTGGACTGGGATATGATATCCAGCTGTAGTTTTAAGATAATATTTTTCACATATAAGCCCTTTATCAAGAGAGGACTCCTCAATTTTAGATTGGGATTCCATAATGTGAATAGGTTGAACTCCACAAATTTCAGAGAGTTTTTCGCGAGCTATTTTTTGCCATTCAGAGAATTCTTGAAATCTATCTGATGTTTCCAAAAATGAAAGTTTTGGCTTTATGTTATTTATTGAAGAACGATGACTTAAACTAGGACTAAGGGAAAAATTATTTTTTTCATATAAATCTGTCTTGCTCATTAGTAGCGTTTTACTAATACGTCGACGCGTGGCTAGAAAATAAGCTTTTAAGCGTGCAATACGAAGATTAAGTTTCTGTTTATCAAACATCTAGAGTTCTCTTATTTTTACGGCAATATTATCTTTAGTTAAAAATTAATAAAATACAAACAATCTCTTTCTTGTCCTTACAAACTGAAATACAATGAGCCTTAGAAATAATTACGTAAAGCATAGAACCAAGCGGATAGGACTTTCTGAAGTCAGAGCATCTTTCTCTTTTTCTGAGAAAGAGCCCATTTGCATGCGTTATTTTGCTAGGCCGCTAGCAAATGTAATGACTCCTTCGTTTTATAATTTGGGAATTACTGCTGATCAAGTAATCGCCATAAGAGTAATTATCGGCGTTCTTTCCTTGATATTTTTTGGAATAGGCGATTATTGGACCTCTTTTATTGGACTAATAGCGTTTGCTCTTGCGTATAGTCTTGACTGTGTCGATGGAAATCTTTCCAGGCTTGATGGCAAAGGCAATTACTGGGGGAAATTTATTGATGGATACGCTGATGATATAGTTCTATTTATTGTTCCTTTAGCAATTGGTGTTGGAGTATGGTCAGAAGATGGTAGTGCGGCTGGAATTATCGTTGGAGCAATAGCAAGCATAATTGCGCTTATTACAGGAACTGGCCGTCATCGTTTTTCTTTCGTACGTGAATGGATGACTGCAAAAACAGGGCCTCTAAGTGATAAAGATAATAATATTATAGAGAGTTTTGATAAACGAAGAAAATTACCTGTTAGTATATCTATGAATTTATACTGTTTCTCTCCATGGCTACTGTTACTGCCTGAAGGTGGTTGGATTTACTTATCTATATCAATAGGAGTAGGTGCTACTATCAATATTTATTTGATCTTTACATTAATATCTCAAGCTAACGTGGTCCTGCGGCGCACTAGACAAGCAGTTCATGCAGGTCAGGCAGTTTCAAGGGATTCTGATGAGTAAGGCTTTTTCACGTATCTTTGTATTACCTTCTTCAGAGACAAAATTTGTACTAATGGAGATTATGCGTTTGATAAAAGCTAACCAAAAAAGTGAGATTCACTTCTATTGTAATACAAAAGAAGATATTAAATTTTATAAAAAATATTATTCATCTGAAGTAATGAATTCTATTAATAAAATATCAACTCTATATGAGAATCTTGGAGCAAAGAATTTAGATTCTAAATCAGTTATAGAACAGTCAAAGGTATATGAAGATAAATTAGGTTACCCTATAAATTATCTAGCTGTATCTGATAGACATCTTGGGCGCGGATATGCATTAGGCGGTTTTAAACACCCACGGTCAAGGTATTCTCAAGAAACCACTTATCTCCAGATGTTAAATGCCTACAATAAGACGCTTAAATATTGGGAAGACGAAATTAATTTAAAAAACCCTACATTAATTATTGGTGGAGGAAAAATACTTGCAACAATTGCCCGTTCAAAAGGCATTCCCTATCGTTTTATGGCGGGCTCTAGATATAAAAACTATTTTTATTGGGCGGAAGATGAGTATTTTTATTCTTCAAGATTAAAAGAGGCATTTGATAGCTCAGACATATTATCAGCAGCAGAAGTAGATTCTCCATATAAGTCACATCTTGTGAATAGAGAAATTTTTCTAAAAAGTACAAATCTACTATTTATAATTAAATCAATAATTCTTCTTTTGGCGCGCAGGACATATTGGCGATTACGTCGATATGAGAAAGGTAGGGGATACTTTACATTAGATGAATTATTTCTAGTTCTGCGTCGATGGAAAGATGGGCACTTGATGACGGGAAAAAAAATGCATCGCCTAAGTGATATGGGTAATAGCAAATTTGTATACTATCCTCTCCACACCGAACCAGAAACTGCATTACAAACACTATCACCGGAGTATTTTTATCAGTTGTCATGTATTGCTGCGCTATCGAGGGACTTACCAGCCGGAACAGTATTAGCTGTTAAGGATACACTCGCTGCAATAGGTCGCAGGCCAAGAGATTTTTATGCACAGATCTTAGAATTTAAAAATGTAGTTTTATTAGATGTTCGTGAATTTGGTCTAGAAGTAGCAAAAAAATCCTCAGCGGTTGCTACTATAACTGGAACCGGAGGTTTTGAAGCAGCTGTTATGGGAAAGCCTGTAATATCATTTGGAAGGCATAATCTTTATAATTTTTTATCTCATGTAAGAGTTATTAATGATGAAACAAAGCTCAAAGAAGATCTTGTATGGGCCCTAAAAGACGATTTTGATGTTAAAACAGCTAAGATTGAGGGGGCAAAGTTTTTAGAGGGAGTTAAGAATATCTCTTTTAATATGGAAGAGTTTACAGCCATTAATGGAAAAAACTTTTCTGATATAGCTATAAAACGAGCCTACGAAAATTTATATAAGAGTATTAATGGTCTCAAAGATTAGATTAGAGAATGAATTGCTGAATAATATAAAAGACCCTCCATTAAGAATAGCGTCTCGTTTGGATATCAAAGGTCCAAATGTAATTAAAGGGGTTCATCTTGAGGGCCTGAAGGTTGTTGGCCAGCCTGGGGACATGGCTAGGCTATACTACGCACAGGGTGCAGATGAAATTATATATATTGATGTTGTAGCTTCACTATATGGTAGGAATAGTATTCTTACGGTAGTTGAGGAGGCAGCAAAGGAAATTTTTGTACCTATGACTGTTGGTGGCGGCATTCGAACGGTGGATGATATTGTTTCTGCATTACGAAGTGGGGCTGACAAAGTTGCTATTAATACTGCTGCTCTCCAGCGCCCTGAATTTATATCAGAAGCTGCCAAAGCATTTGGCAGCCAATGTATTGTTCTTTCGGTCGAGGCTAAAAAAAGAGGGACAGAAAATTGGGAAGCTCTTACTGATAATGGTCGTGAGCAGACCGGAGTTGATGTTTTAGAGTGGGTTGATAAAGCACAAGATCTTGGAGTTGGTGAAATTCTTATAACATCAGTTGATAGGGAAGGTACGCAAAAAGGTTTAGATATTGATTTAGTTAAAGCAGTCAGGAATCGTGTCACAATACCAGTAATTGCATGTGGAGGTGTTGGTAATGTCGATCATGTGGCAAAATTACTTGATACGACAAAATGTGAAGCTATCTGCTGCGCATCAATCTTTCACCACAATATTTTGTCAGTTTCCGATCTCAAGTTATCTCTTGGGAACAAAGGATGGAACGTAAGAATATGATTGTTGTAGTCGATTATGGAAGGGGTAATATTTTTAGTCTCTCACATGCGCTATCTCACATCGGTGTTGATCACAGGGTATCTAAAGCCTCTAAGGACGTAGATAGGGCTAAACTTATAGTTTTACCTGGGGTTGGTGCATTTGGTGATGCTATGTCAGCACTGAAAGATCTTCACTTAATTAATCCTATTAGGGAAGCGGCTAAAAGGAATATTCCTTTGCTTGGAATTTGTTTGGGCATGCAAATTCTAGCAAGCAAAAGTGAGGAATTTGGTGATAATGATGGCTTAGATATCATACCTGGGGAGGTTAGAGCCTTACCCCCGCCAAATCCAAATATATCTAATCATGTTAGAATACCTAATGTTGGGTGGAGAAATATTAATGTTTCAATAAATGATCCACTTTTAAATAAATTACCTGATAATAAGGTTAGTTATTTTGTACATTCATATGGTTTTTTTCCAGATTCTAAAGACTCAATTGTTGCTACTACTCATGTAAACGGTATAGATGTCCCTTCAATTGTAAGAAAGGGAAACATTGTAGGTTGTCAATTTCATCCGGAAAAAAGTGGTGACTTGGGATTAGAGCTATTAAAAAACTTTTTTCTAAACTTATAAATATTTAAATAGTATGGGTAGGACTTGTTTGGAGTATATTTATGGAAAAAGAAAGCATAAATAATAATTTTCAAAATAGTGATAATTTAGAAGCCAAATATGGACTTCCTAATAATGTTCAATTTTGTACAAGGTGTGTCATTTCAAACCAACGCCCATCCTCGACCGCAGAATTTCAACATCGAGCAGATAGTAAAAAAAATACTATTAATTTTGATGAACAGGGGGTTTGTGATGCTTGTCGCTATGCGGAGATCAAAGACCGAGGGGTTGATTGGGGGGAACGGGAGAGAAAGTTAGTTAGTCTTTGCGATAGATTCCGATCAAGAAATGGATCTTATGATTGTTTGGTCCCAGGATCAGGAGGTAAAGACTCTGTTTTTGCATCACATATACTAAAGAATAAATACAATATGAATCCACTAACAGTAACTTGGGCGCCGCATTTGTACACTGATGTAGGTTGGAGAAACTTTCAAAACTGGCTGCATATTGGAGGATTTGATAATTATTTGTTTACTCCTAATGGTAAGGTCCATCGTATCCTAACAAGACTAGCATTCATCAATTTATTACATCCTTTTCAGCCATTTATATTAGGACAGAAAAATTTTGCCCCAAAAATTGCTATAAAAGAAGATCTCCCATTAGTCTTTTATGGTGAGAATGAAGCAGAATATGGAAATCCAATAGAAGAGAATAAAGGGGCGACACGCAATGAAGAGTATTTTGCACAAAGTATTTATGACGAAACTTACTTAGCAGGTATTCCAGTAAAAAAATTGCCTGAATATGGAATTAAACCTGGTGAGATTGAACCTTATATGCCTGGTGACCCAAATGCTATTAGATCTGCAAATATTGAGGTACATTATCTTGGATACTATTTACGTTGGACACCCCAACAGAACTACTATTACGCAGCGAAACATGTAGATTTTGAGGCTAATACCGAAAGGACTGAAGGAACATTTTCAAAATATAACTCTATTGACGATAAAACAGATCCTTTTCATTACTGGACCACTCTTGTTAAGTTTGGTATCGGCAGAGCTAGTTATGAGGCTAGTCAGGAGATTCGCAATGGTCATATTGAAAGAGAAGAAGGTGTCGCGCTTGTACATAGATATGATCAGGAATTTCCTGAAAAATTCTTCCCCGAATTTTTAGATTACCTTAATCTGAATGAGGAAGAATTTTTTGCTATAACTGATAAATTCCGATCTCCGCATTTATGGATAAAGGGAAACCAAGGATGGCAATTACGTCATCAAGTTTCATAGATATAAATAATAATATCTGAAAAAATTCTATGAGTCGTACATTAGGTGTAATAGTTGCAAGAGGGAATTCAAAGCGTATACCTCGCAAGGTTGTGCGCCCCTTGCTTGGCGCTCCTCTTATAAGTTGGGTAGGTAATGCAGCGAAAGCTAGTCATTTAGATAGAGTAATCGTTTCTACAGAGGATACAAAAATAGCTGAAGAGGCCACTAAGTGGGGTATGGATGTGCCGTTTATTAGGCCAGAAGAACTTGCGGGGGATTTTATTTGTCCTGAAGATGTATTGATTCACGCTTTGCAAGTGATTGAAGCTCAGGGCGTCAAATACGATAATGTTGCTTTAATTCAACCAACTGCACCGTTTATAACTGGCGATTCAATAAATCTATGTTTGGAAGAAATGAAAGAAACTAACACAGCCTGCTGTTTTCTTGCTAGGCAAGTATCAGAGCTACCGCAATGGATGTTTAAGGAGAATAGCGAGGGATATGTAGAATTGATTATCGAAGGTGAACTCTCCGGAAGTAGACAGCATACTCAATTGGTAGAACCCGCCTATATTCCAGCAGGAGCAGTATGGGTGGTAAGGAAGGATATACTCCTCACAAAAAAGAAAATTTATGTAAGTCCTATGAAAAAAATTATATTACCAAGAGAATATGCAGTCGATATTGATGAGGAATACGATTTTGTGATAGCAGAGGCAATTGCCCATCATTACCATTTCATTCCGCCAAAAATAATAGAAGATAAGCCTAGATAATTATATGTCAGAAAAAGAAAAAAAAATACTTTCATCTATTGATAGTCGTGATCTGATAGAGAAATTAACTTGTTCTCCTGATTCCACTGTTCGATCTGTTCTTGTGAGAATAGATCGTTCATCCCCAAATTTATTTCAGATAGTTATAGATGATATGGGTCGGGTAATTGGTACTGTTACTGATGGTGATGTTCGTCGAGGTATGCTTGCTGGAGTTAGTCTTGATGACCCTATCAGATCATGTATGCATCATTCGCCTCGCGTAGCATTGCAGTCTGATGTTGATAATAATAATGTAATAATTCAATCATCATTTTTTCTACCTGTTGTAGATAGTCATGGACAATTAACACAAGTGCTTACTCGTAATAGGCATGATAGTGTTATAGGTAGAGCCCTTGTAATGGCGGGTGGTTTTGGAACAAGATTGGGTGAGAAGACAAAAAGTCGACCAAAACCTCTTTTAGAGGTTGGCGGAAAGCCAATTCTAGACTATGTCTTATGTCAGCTGGAGGCTGCCCAAATTTCCCATATCCACATAGCAGTACACTATCTTGGTGACCAAATAGAAAACTTTATTCTTAATAGAGATAATCGTTCACGGATAGAAATAATTAAAGAAGTGGATCCATTAGGTACTGCTGGAGCACTTAGTAAATTGCCTAATTCCCTGGACGGACCAGTATTAGTAATTAATGGAGATGTAATTACTGAGGTAGATCTTACTTCAATGGGTGATTTTCATTTTCGACATGGATACGATGGTACAGTCGGCGCTGCCCCATATGAAGTTAATATACCATTTGGTGTGTTGAGGCATGATAAAAGTGGTCTCTTAACTAGTATAGAGGAAAAGCCAACTTATCAACATCTAGTTGCAGGCGGTATTTATCTTGTTTCCCCAAGAATTGTTGGTCTAATTACTCCAGGTAAACCAATTGATATGCCTGATATTCTTGAGCTTGCACAGCAAGCAGGTTTTCGTATGGGTATTTTCCCTGTACATGAATATTGGCGGGATATTGGTAGGCCAGATGATCTCTGCTCGGCAGATGAAGAACATAAATAGGCTATTCTTATTTAAGATAATACAAATTGATTAATGCGTAAGCTCCTCTCTTTAATGACACTACAAGAAAGACTGAAGTTACCGGTAGTCTTGTTAATTTTACTATCTGTAGCCGGGGTAGAAGTTTTGGGTGTTGCAGCAATAGCTGGTTTTATAGCTTTGGTAAGTGATCCTTCGGCGATGGATTCTAATCGAATTCTTAAATGGCTTACGGGCATAGTTGGTCCGATGGAGTATCGGGATTTTCTACCAATTGCTGGGATCGCATTATTTGTCGTAATTGTTTTGCGAAATGGTTTCAGTGCTTTCGCGGTATGGGTTCGTTTGGCATTCTTACATACCATGCGAAAAGCTTTAGCTACACGCTTATTAGCGAGCTATATGACTCATCCATTCACATTTTTTCATTCAGCTAACAGTGCAGCCTTAACGAAGAATATTACATACGAAGTTAACCAGCTAATAACTAGTTATCTCTATTCGTGGTTAATGATAGTAGCTGATTTTATGATGCTAGCTGCAATATTGGGAATTCTATTCTTCAACGATCCACTTATAACTCTTGGAACTGTAGGCGCTTTGGGCATTGTAGCTGGTGGAATTTTGTGGTTTGCGCGTAAAAGGATGAGAAGATTAGGACAAAACAATCGTAAATTGAATGAAATGCTTTTTAGGACAACCGGTGAGGCTATTGGTGGAATTAAAGAAATAAAAGTCTTAGGAAGAGAACGTTTTTTCACTGAAAAATTCTTTGATGTGTCTCATAGGTTCGCTCGTAATACAATTTTCTATCAAATGTTTGTGGAAATACCTCGTTTTGGGTTAGAGATTATGGTAGTTGGAGGGCTATTAGTTATCGCATTGATAATGTCTTCTAGTGATTCAAGTACTGCAGAAGTTACTGCAACACTGACTTTATTTGTTGCAGCTTTTTATCGGCTTATGCCTTCTGTACATAGATTATTCACAAGTTTTGCCGGTTTACAATTTAATCGTGCAATCTTAGATGATTTGAGTGATTCGATGCTTCAAAGTGCGGATGAGCGGGTAAGATCTTTATCCTTAGAAACTACTCGTATGAATTTCGAAGAAAAGATTAATCTAAAAGAAATCTCTTATCGATATGGATCTACATCAGAAGATACATTAAAAAATATAAATCTATCTATTCCTAAAAATTCATCTGTTGCATTTGTTGGTCCTACTGGTGTGGGTAAGACCACTTTAGTTGATATAATTTTAGGGCTTTTAGAGCCTTCTTTGGGAAAATTAGAAGTTGATGGTCAATTAATAGACTCAAAAAATGTTAGATCTTGGAGGCAAAACGTAGGCTATGTTCCTCAATCAATTTACTTATCTGATGATACTATAAGACAAAATATAGCTTTGGGCGTTTCGGAGGATAACATAGATCCTAAACTATTAAGGGAAGCTTTAACAGCATCTCATTTATCAGATTTTATTGATAGTCTTCCAGATGGAATAGAAACAATTATTGGCGAGCGTGGTATAAAACTGTCGGGCGGTCAACGCCAAAGGATAGGGATAGCCCGAGCACTTTATGCGCAAGCAAATGTTTTAGTTTTAGATGAGGCAACAAGTGCACTGGATGGTATAACTGAGCTAGTAATTGAAGAGGCAATAAAAGAATTACGTGGCAGGGTTACTGTTATTACTATCGCCCATAGGCTGACCACTATTCGTGATTGTGATACAGTCTATATGCTTCAAGGTGGTCGTATAGCTGCCTCAGGATCCTACGCTGATCTATTACAAGAAAATGAAACATTCCGCCAAATGGCAAGGACCACAGAATGAGTGTGGCTGTTTTGTGGACTGCCGAGGATGCTCGGAGACTTCTATTAGATGCTCCCAAGGTTTCATCAGCCATAGGTTTAACACCTGTATCGAGAATCAAAGAACTAGATACTTTTGTTAAGGTAATTAACAATCAGGACAATTTTAATAATATCAAGCAGGCCTATTTAATTGAAAAAGTAGAGACGGTTAGAGAAAAATTAATTAAACAATTTGAGAATTGTCCAGAATTTTCTCCAGGGGTTCGGGAAATAGTTTTAGATCACTATAATCGAGTTGCATTTAGTAGTTTACGCTTATGGGAAAGCCTTGGTGAGGTTGGTCCTTGGATAATAAGAATTGATTCAGATTGGAAAACATTCAATACAAGAAAGGCCGCCTTTCATGCCCTTATTGATCAGGGTTTAGTTAACAAGATTGACTCAGAAAAGTCTGCCGCAAAATTGAGAGAACCGTTTTTCATATCATTCTTTTGTTGGTTACAAAGAATTACTTTAGGGAAAATTTTGTGTAAGAAAACTAACGTATTATCAAATGCATTAAAGGAAAAGTCTGGACTTCTGCCTGCAATTTCTGAAACATCTCCAGAATTGACTATAGTAATTGCGCAGCCATCTAGATCTCTCTTAAAGCCCTACGCAATATTATTTAGGGATATTGCGAGATCTTTTATGTGTAAGTCACCCATTCAGTATACTCTAACTCCTCAATTTTCCTCTCCTCAGAATGACTTTGTAAAAAAAATTATAAGTGCAGTGGAGGATCCAGTTATAAAGCCAGCATTCGATTGCTATCAAGATCTAATGGTTTACAGGATAATGATATTACAAGCCCTTGAGTCAGAAGCAAATAATCTCTGCAGAAATATTCCATTTAAAGCCTTTATTGCAGCTGAGTTGAGTAATGTCTTGGGGTGGCTTTTATCTCAGGCAACTAAGGATGCCAGTATCCCTCGTATTGTTTTATCACGTAATGCCCATGCCCCAGCGGTAGATAAATTAGGTTTAATGGCGGTTCGAGACTATTTTCGAGCACGGTATCCTAAAAATATGGTTGATACTTATTTGATGTGGTCTCCTCTTGGTTTAGCTGCTGCAAAGCAAGTGCTTCCAGAAACAGAGCATTCTGCAATAAAGAATGTCCGTGTACTCAGTAATCAAGTGAAAAAAAATTATAAAAAAAACCTTAATAGAGATAGATTTATTTTATTTGCTGATAGTTTTGTGACTTGGTGGTATCCTCATAATTGGATTTACCAAAACTCTGACGAGTTTATTCAGTGCCTAATAGACTTTTGTGACGCAATTAAGCAAGTGGACAAAGTTGAAGCGTTAGTGCGCGTTAAACATAAGCATGAGTGTGATTTGCCAGCAATAAACCAACTAGTTAATCCACCAAAAAATGTTAAGATTAACATCAGAGACGGTTCATTTGCTAAAGATGTAGAGCGAGCAGATCTCGTTATTAGTTTTCGCTCTACTACAATCGAAGAGTCGATTCACGCCCGGACACCCGTGCTACTATGGGGTGCGTCGATGAGACATCCTTATTTAGATGTGCAAAATATTAAACCTAATATTTCAAAGAGATCTGCAATCTACATGTCTAATAGAAAGGAAAATTTAGCTGAAATGATCTCTAGTATTTTAGACGCCCATGCGGGTAGACCTCTTATCGATGAAGAAATAGAACCCTACGTTTTTAGTGAAGATATCAGAGATCTTAATTACCTTGCCCATTCTATTTCAGGGGGCAGAGGGATCATTTAAATTCTATATTACTCACAAGCAAAAATTAACAATCTATAATAAACAAGAAGAATTGGCTTAATCATGAAAAATACTATATGCCCAATTTGTAAAAAGGATAATTTATCCAAAAGAGAGGAAGTTCTTAGAGATACCGAGAAAATAGGTGTTTTGCAATGCAATGAATGTAGTCATATATTTTTAGATGATTTCTCTCATATAGATGATGCATATTTTGATCGCGGTAGTTTTCTTTTAGATAAGCCTTTTATAGATGGAGTCGAGGGACGGCTCAGGCACTATGCCCATGAAACAGAAGAGCGAGCAAAAAGGATAGGTGAGCTTGTTATCAATAAGCGGGTTTTAGATTTCGGATGTGGTGCAGGTGCTCTTATTTCCAAATTAGATGGCTTGGCAAAGAGTATAGAGGGTATAGAGCCAACAGACCCCTTTCGTTTGTGGCTACAAGAGAAAGGGATGACGATTTATAAGAATATTTCTGAAGCTTCAGGGGATTATGATGTAGTATTAATGTTTCATGTTTTAGAGCATCTACCTAATCCTGTTGAAAGTTTAGTGGAAATTTCAAAGCATCTTGCACCCGGTGGGATGATTTATTTAGAGGTCCCAAATGTTAATGATGCACTAACTTCATTATATGACGTAGATGAGGCTCGAAAATTTCTATTTTTTAGTGATCATTTGCAGTACTTCTCTAGACGTAGTCTCCAAGAAGCAATCAATCAATCCAGTCTTAAGGCTGATGGGATTTGGGGACATAATAGGTTTGGTTTAGCTAATCACTTATTCTGGCTTTCACATGGCAAACCAGGTGGTCATAAGATGTGGAGTTTTCTTGAAACTCCTTCACTAGCTCGTGAGTATGCAAGATCTTTAGCCGCCGCTGATATAAGTGATAGTCTGACTGCGCAGGTTAGGTATTAAATTCTATAATTTTATATCAAGATAAATACTATGACTGACATTTCTATAAAAATAATAGATGCACTGAAAGAGTCCATCGGTGCTGCTAGTGAGCCTGTTTCATTGCATGAGCCATATATTGACTCAACTGATAATAATTTTGTTGAAGAATGTTTAAAAAGTGGGTGGGTATCCTCGGTAGGATCATACGTTAATGAGTTTGAACATCTTTTAGAGAAAAAAACTGGCGCTAAATACGCTATTGCAGTGGGAACTGGAACAGCTGCATTGCATACAGCATTAATTTTAGCGGGTGTTAAGGCTGGAGAAGAAGTTCTAGTTCCAAGCTTAACCTTTGTGGCTAGCGCTAATGCAATAAGCTATTGCCAAGCTATCCCTCATTTTGTTGACAGCGACCCAGATCGCCTATGTGTTGATCCAGAAAGCCTAGAGTCATATCTTGAACATAAAATTTTAGATACGAAAAATGGCCCTATAAATAAAGATACAGGCCGTATAGTAAGAGCACTATTACCAGTCCATGTTCTTGGTATTCCTGCAGATATGAATTATTTACTTAAAATAGCTGAGCGTTTTAAAATAACTGTTGTTGAGGATGCTGCTGAATCATTAGGAAGTTTTATTGGCGATACTCATACAGGAAACTTTGGTTTAGCTGGCGCTCTGAGTTTCAATGGAAACAAAATAATAACTACAGGAGGCGGGGGTGCTATTATAACAAATAATGGTGATCTTGCTGAGCAGGCTAAACATATAACTACTACTGCACGAGTAGATTCTGATATTTATTTTACTCACGATCAGGTTGGATTTAACTATAGGATGCCTAATCTTAATGCTGCTCTTGGATGTTCGCAAATAAAGAAACTCGATAAACTTATTCGTCAAAAAAATAAACTTAGAGATATATATAAAAATTATTTTTCCAAAATCAATGAGGTTCAATTAGTCAAAACACCATCGGAGTGTGTGTCAAACAACTGGTTAAATGGCCTTCTAATAAGGAATTCGTCAATTCAAATACGCAATGAAATAATTAAAGCGACTAACTCAAGAAATTATATGACACGTCCGGCATGGACCCCTATGCATTATCTAAATATGTATAAAAAGTGCCCTAGAATGTCACTCACGGGAGCCGAAAAAATTTATGAAAGTCTAATTTGTTTACCGAGTAGTGCAAAATTAGTACAGCCAGAATAGTTATCCTAATAATAATTTATTTCTAAGTTTAAAATGAATGAATATAAGAAATCTAATTCATACATAAGGTTTGGTGGGGAAATTCCAATTGGATCTGATCCTATTTCAAAAAATCCAAGCTTAATAAATGATGATGTACTTTTATTTTCTCATGGAAGAGCCGCACTTTCTTGGTTTCTGGAATTTAGAGGACCCTTCAGTAATGCATTAATATGTAATTATACATGTCCTACTGTCCCATTTTTTTTCAAGCGATATGATATAAAAGTAAATTATTTTGATTATCTAGAAGAGAATATCACTAGTCACCTAGAGATTGGTTCTGGCAAAGTCCTCGTGTTATTACCTGCGCCATTCGGAATGTCTCCCTGGATAGATCCTAAGCAACTTGCGCATGACTTGGGTTCAAGATTCTCAGTAATAGTAGATGCCGCTCAAAGTGCTTTTGGCCATAAAGAATTTTCATTACCACCTGGTGGGGCAATTCTTTCATGTCCTAGAAAGACCTTAGCAATCCCGGATGGTGCCATTCTAAAAATCTCTAATCTGGAAGAATATGATAAACAGTACGTGAACAATTTGTATGAAGCAACAGAGTCTGTTCTTAAAAAGCAAGAAGCTCGTCTTATTTTTTCTAAGAAAGATATTTCTTCTGAACTTCAAGGGCTAGCCTTGGCTAGAGAATCAGAGACCGCTCTTCCTGATAAGGCTTGTAAGATGAGTAAGATATCCCAAAGACATATTCAATTGGTTGATGCAAAAGAATACAAACGAAAAAGAACTATTAATGCATTAACTTTACGGGAAACACTGCCATCTCTTGAAAGTTTACTCCCAAATACATATGGGACACCGTTCAATTGGCCCTTCATGCTTAAAAATCGTGAAAAATTTATAAAAAAACTTGAGGAAAAAAGAATTTTTGCAACCCCTCTTTGGCCAGACATTGTAACAGATGATCAAAAGTGGCCTCAAGCATATAGAATGAGTAGAGAGTTAGTGGCACTTCCGATAGATCAGCGTTACACAAAAGAGGATATGATCCTTATGGGAGATATGGTGAAGAAATGTCTCTAAATCTTACAATGTTTGACGTTTGTCCTAAAGATATTATGGGGGATGTATATTTTAAGAATTCTTTTCTCAAGCTGTATTCTGGAAGTGATTCTATAGACTCGTTAACTGAGCATGGTTTTCAACATTTAAGTGCAGTTAGAGAAATTCCTGGTGAAGACCTAGAGGACCTTGAAACTCCATGGGGATATGGGGGTCCAGTAGCTACAGATTTAGATTCATTTTGGAGGGGTATAGGCAAGTGGAGACAGCGACAGTCTGATAAAGGAAGAGTTGCAGAATTTATTCGTCTGCACCCCTTTTTGAATCCTCTGGCTTATCGTGGTTGGTTTGATCAAATTAGGTTCGACCGTTTAACAGTTTTAGTTGATCTCTTAGAATCGAATCAGCTCAGAAGACAGTACTATACCAAAGGGACAAAATACTCGCTCCGATTTGCAGAAAAGCATTTAACTATTCGATCTCTGGAGGCTGGGGAGGGGTTTATATTTAAAAAACTTTATGAGACGGGTCTTTCACGTAATAATGCAAAAAAATTATATTATTTTCCTTTGAGCCATTTTGAGACTCTTATCAGTGCCTCTTGGTCAGATGTAAGAATAGCCGAGCACAATGGTAAAGCATTAGCTGTAGCATGTTTTATACATAGCCGTCCATTTACACATTATCATTTATCGGGGGGATCTGAGGAAGCAAGAGATTTCTTTGCACATCATCTTCTAGTTGAAGATGCTATCAGGCGTTATAGTAATTCAGGCTATAGGTGGATGCATCTTGGCGGGGGTAGAGAAAGTTCTTTAGATGACTCATTACTAAAGTTTAAGACTCGATTCTCACCACATAGAATTGCTTTTTATACCGGAGGTTTAATTTTTGATCGCGCTGCATATGATAACTTGTCTAGAGATCGAAGGGGGAGATTTTTAAGCTATCGATTTCAACACATCCCAGAGTTACGTGATGAGGATACAACTCTAAGGCCAGCATTAAAGGAGGATTTTTCTCTTTTCTTCAGACTCAAATGTGACATTGATAATATTGTTTGGTCAGGATATGCCGCCCCTCCTTCTTGGTTAGATTTAGAGGTTTGGTATAATGGACACATTAAAGGAAATTCAGAACGTACTATCCTGATAGGTGAGAGTGGAAGTCGCCGTATAGGCTATGTATATATTGATCAATATGAGTCACATATAGAAATGACATTAGGCATTGCCACAAGTGAGGCCGGGCGTGGCATGGGTAGAAGCTTGCTTACTTTAGCAATACAAGGTTTGGAGCAAAAAGGGGATAAAAGGCCGATTGAAGCCTGGTTATATGAAAAAAACTACGCATCTATTAAGGCTTTTGAGGCGGCGGGATTTAGAAAGAATATTTCACGTACCTCAAAGAATTCCAATACGCCATTAACTGGTGATGCTCAGAAGCAATTTTGTTGGATACGCAGTACCCTTGATGCCTAACATATCTGAAACATGAATAAGCCAATACATATAACTGTGGTAACAGGTTCCCGGGCAGAGTACGGACTTATGCGTTCTGTCATTCTGGAAATGAAAGAAGCAAAAGATTTTAAATTATCTATCATAGTTACAGGTACACATTTAGAGAAAGAATTCGGTTTTACTGTAAAGGAAATAGAAGAAGATGGACTAGATATAGATGCTAGAATAAAGATAATTACATCTGATGACACCGGTTTTGGGGCAGCAAAAGCTATGGGAAAAGTAATCTCAGGTGTATCTGAGGAGTTGGAAAAATACAGGCCAGATTATGTAATGCTTTTAGGTGACCGCTATGAAATTCTAGCTGCAGCCCAAACTGCCCTTATTATGCTAATACCTATAATCCATTTTTCTGGAGGAGATATCACAGAAGGTGCATTTGACGACTCTATTCGACATGCCATAACTAAGATGTCTAGTGTTCACTTTGTGGCTTCAGCTGAGGCGGGTCAAAGAGTTGAGCAGCTAGGAGAGGAAAGTGAGCGAGTCCATGTAGTGGGGGATCCTGGGCTAGATATTCTTCGCCAAAAGCCACTTATAGAACGTGAAGAGTTAGAAGATGATCTTGGCTTTAAATTTAAAAAACGTAATTTTTTGATTACATTTCACCCTACGACTCTTGATCTTCGCCCTTCAAGGGATCAATTTTCCGAACTGTTAGATGCATTATCTTTATTTAGGGACACCAAACTTATATTTACAAGACCAAACGTAGATCCTGAGGGCAGAGAATTGTTAAGTATGATGCTAGATTTTGTAAACAATAATTCTAATGCTCTGGAATTTCCTTCACTTGGTCATCATAGGTATCTAAGTTTAATGAATCAGGTAGATGTTGTAATTGGTAACTCATCAAGTGGTTTACTTGAAGCGCCATCCTTGGAAAAACCTACGGTCAACATTGGATTACGTCAAAGCGGTAGATTACAGTCTGATTCAGTAGTAAATTGCATGGCTAATTCAGAGGATATTCTTTTGGCAATAAATAATGCTTTAGATATAGATTGTAGGGGTATTAAAAATCCTTATGGAGATGGAAAAACCGCACCTAGAGTTCTTAAAATTTTACGTGATATAAATAACCCAAGAAAACTCTTGAAGAAAAGTTTTAGGGATTTTCCAGAAAAAAGGTCTGAGTGAATTGAAAAATAAAGTTTTTATTATAGCAGAGGCTGGTGTTAACCATAATGGTTCTGTTAAGCGCGCTTGTGATCTTGTGGATGCTGCGGCAGGTGCTAACGCTGATGCCGTAAAATTTCAAACCTTTAAGGCTGATAAAGTTGTAGTAAAAGACACACCTAAAGCTAATTACCAAAAACAAACAACAGGTATGGCAGATGATCAGTTAGAGATGATTAGAGGCCTTGAGTTATCTGAAGATGATTTCCAAATTATTGCTGATTACTCTAGAGAAAAAGGCATTGAATTTATGTCAACACCTTTTGATTTAGACAGTGCCCTTTTTTTAAGAGATAAACTTGGTATAAAGAGAATTAAGATACCCTCTGGTGAAGTAACAAATGGTCCATACTTACTAGATTTAGCCCGTCTGGGTCTTCCAATGATTTTATCAACTGGTATGTCTAACCTAGAGGAAGTTAGAGTAGCTCTTAATGTTCTAGCTTTTGGTTTGCAAGACTCAACGGCAGGCTACCCATCTCAATATGACCTAGAAAACCATATTCATAATGATAATATCTTTAAAAAATTAGAAGAACGAGTTACAGTCCTCCACTGCACTACTGAGTATCCGGCACCGATAGAGGATATTAATTTACTAGCTATGACAGTAATGCGTGATATATTTCAACTACCAATAGGTTATTCAGATCACACGCTTGGAACGACTATATCAGTTGCTGCTGTTGGGATGGGGGCGAGAGTTATAGAAAAACATCTAACTTTAGATAAGCAATTGTCAGGACCAGATCATAGGGCTTCATTAGAGCCGCAAGAATTTGTAAATCTTGTTAGTCAAATCCGTAGTCTGGAAACTGGTCTTGGTGAACCCGAAAAAAAATGTTCATCTTCAGAAGAAATTAATATTCCTGTAGCACGTAGATCAATTGTGGCGGCAAAAGATATTAAAAAAGGTGATATTTTAACTCATAATTGCTTAACTACTAAGCGTCCAGGAAATGGTTTATCACCGATGAAATATTGGGATCTTATAGGTACAGCTGCTAATAAATCTTACAAAACTGATGAGTTAATAAAATTATGAAAAATTCTGTAATTTTATTGGGTGCTGGAGGTCATGGTGAAGTTGTTCTTGAATCACTCCAATTATCAGGAATAGAAGTAATAGGTATTTGTGACCCAGCCTTAGGAAAAAATACTGAAGGGAATATGGGCTTGCCTATCTTAGATAGTTCTAGTCTGGTTGAAAAATACCCTTCGCAAAACTTTTTGTTAGCAAACGGTGTTGGTTTTATGCCCGGACAGAATGCCCGAAGTGGTTTATTTTTAGATATGAAGGAAAAGGGTTATTCATTCATGGGTACATGCCATCCAACTGCAATTATATCCAAATCTGCAACTATTAATGAAAGTGCACAATTGATGGCTGGGTCAATTATTCAAAGCCATGTATATATTGGAGAAAATACAATTATAAATACTGCTGCCCAAGTTGATCATGGCTCTCACATTGCTTCTTTGGCTCATATTTGCCCGGGAGCAATATTATCAGGAGATGTTCAAGTTGGAGAATCTGCTTTTATTGGTGCAGGAGCAGTAGTATCAAATGGCGTTAAGATAGGAAAAAATGCTGTTATAGGGGCCGGTGCCATAATAACCAAAAATGTACCTGATAATAGTAAAGTGATTACACCAATTACTCGGGATCTTGCTAATTGATTAATACAGCAATTGTTGTTGGTTACGGTTCAATCGGTAAGCGACATGTATCCATTCTTGAAAAGCTAGGACTAAATGTAATAATTGTCAGCCGCAGAGAGCTTAATAAAAAAAATCATTATTCCCGATTAGATGAAGCAATTCAAAGATACCCAGGTGCTTATATAGTAATATCTGACGAGACAGCTAGGCATGCTGATACTCTTGGAAATATAAATACTTCAGAACATAAGGGCCCTATATTAGTGGAAAAGCCCCTATTTCACTCAAGTTCAGTTTCTAATGATATTAAAGAAATGGATGTTTGTGTTGGTTATGTATTACGCTTTCATCCTTTAATAAAACTTTTAAGGTCAAGGTTAAAAGGTAAAAGGATTGATGTTGTAGAGGTGGTGGCTGGGCAATACTTACCCACATGGCGTCCTGATCGAGATTATCGGGATAGTTATTCCTCAAGTCGTAACAGGGGAGGTGGCGTTGTAAGGGATCTAAGTCATGAGATAGATCTTATGCTCTGGCTTTTGGGGCCATGGTTACGTATTTCAGCAACTTTAGGAAAAAGTGGATCATTAGAAATAGATACGGAAGATTTTTGTCAGGTTCTTGTCGAGGGAGAAGAATTCAAAACAGCTATTTTGAGTATAAACTATTTAGATAGAATTCCGCGCAGATCAATTACTATTCAATGTGATACTGGAACGATTAGCCTAGACTTTATTAAGGGTACACTTAGAGAGAACAAAGAAATAATTGGACATATGCTTCCTAATAAAGATGAATTATATCGATATCAGCACGAAGCTATTCTAAAGGGTAACAAAAACGATCTCTGTTCTTCAAGAGAAGGTATAGACGTGGTTTATATCTGTGAGAAAATTGAACTTGCTGCTGCATCCGGATCATGGAAAACAATATAAATAGACTGTGTACAATATGTGCACGAGGCGGCTCTGAGGGGATACCGGGTAAGAATCTTCGCATTCTAAACGGAAAGCCGTTGATAGTACATTCTATTCAACATGCTCAAGACTCAAAATTATTTAGTAAAATTGCCGTGAGTAGTGATAGTATAGAAATACTTGACTCTGCTAGAAAAGCAGGAGCTGATATTCTTGTTGAGAGACCAAGTGAATTATCTTCGTCCACTGCAGCTAAGCTTCCAGCCATTAAACATTGTGTTAATCAAAGTGAGATAATCAGTGGAAAAAATTTTGAAACAATTTGTGACCTTGACGTAACTTCACCTCTCAGAATTAAAGAAGATATATTGGGTGCTGTTAATATGTGCGAAACTAGTAATTGCAACAACGTAATTACTGGTAATAAATCACATAGATCCCCTTATTTTAATATGGTGGAATTAAAAAAAGATGGATTTGTAAGTATTGTGAAGTCGCCAAAAAATACAATTAATAGGCGTCAAGATTCGCCAGATTGTTTTGACTGTAACGCCTCAATATATGTTTGGCGCCGTGAAAAGCTTTATACTTCGGAAACTATTGTTACTAATCAGACCTTAATTTTTGTGATGCCTGAAGAGAGATCCAGAGATATTGATAAGGAATTAGATTTTGAGATCGTTGAATTTTTAATGAGTTGCAGACGTAGCTAAGGAATTATTATGGGCGAAAAAAAATATATAAAAGCTTTCGATCTTAATAAAAAAGTAGTTTTTTTGACTGGTGGAGCAGGTTTTTTGGGTCGTGAATTTGCACGAGGTTATGCAAATTACGGAGCTAGAGTTGCTATTCTCGATATTGAGGCCTCTAGCGCTAGAGTCGTAGCAGAGCAAATCTCTGATGAGAGTGGACAAAAGGCTTTGTCAGTTGAGTGTGATATAGCTGATCCTAATTCAGTTGTTAATGCTTTGCAAAAAACTATAGAGGAATTTGGGAATGTAAGTATTTTACACAACAATGCTGCAAACCAAAGTAATGGTCTCGAGAGTCAGTTTGAATCATTCGAAGAGTATAAATTATCTGATTGGAAGCGCGTAGTAGGAGTGGACTTACAGGGTGCATTTGTTACAACCCAGATAGTTGGCAAGCATATGGTTGAATCAAAAGTAAAGGGTTCAATATTACAAACTTCTTCAATTTATAGTTCATATGCCCCTGATAATCGTATTTATGAAAATGCTAAGAGGGGAGAAGTAAGTATTTGTTCCCCAGCTGTATACTCTACAGTAAAAGCAGGAAGTGAGGGTCTAGTAAGATGGTTAGCAACATATTGGGCTATTCACGGCATAAGAGTAAATGCAATAGTTCCTGGTGGTATAGAGAGTGACCAAAATGATGAGTTTAAATCTCGTTACTCAGATCGTATTCCACTTGGAAGAATGGCGCGAGCAGAAGAAGTTGTGGGTGCTGCAATATTTCTGGCATCAGACGCATCTTCTTATATCACTGGTCAAAGCTTAAGGGTTGATGGCGGATTAAGTGCATGGTGAAATTTGCTAACACAGTCAAACATCTAGCTCGCCCCAAAGTAGTTTTTGTAGGTGGAGGTCCGGTTGGCGTAGGTTTTTTGGAGATATTAGGAAATCTAGATGCAAATAAAATCATTAGTCTAGAAGGTGGTTTGATTAAAGGTATTTTGTCGACATCGGATGATCTAATAGTTTCAACTTTATCAAGTATAGGTAAAAAAGTTTTTTGTGATTTAGAAGAGGTTCTTAGTGTTGACCCAGACGTGATATTTTCTGCGGGTAATAGTCACATATTTAAGATAGATACAATTAATAGGGTTCCGGGTGGTATAATCAATTTTCATGCTGCACCTTTGCCTGAATATAAGGGATCAGCATGTGCCGCTTATGCTATTCTGAATAAAGAAAAAGAGTTTGGTGCAACCTTTCATTTAATAAATGAAGATTTAGATTCCGGACCAATACTACATGTTGAGAAATTCCCAATATTAGAGAGATATAGTTCTGAAGACCTGGATCGTAATTCAATAGAGTCTGGATTTAATGCTATGGTAAGGATGGGTGTATCATTATTTGATGGCTCTATTAAGAAAGATTTTCAGGTCTGCAAAAAAAGAGCTTTTAGGCGCGAAGAACTTGAGCCCTATCGTCATATTTCTCTGGATTGGGACTCAGAAGATATATGGAGGCATGTTCGTGCATTTGATTGGGAGGGAGTTTTAGAGCCAGCGTACATTACACTTCCCAATGGTAACCGTGTCTATCTTACAAAAAAATCAAAGTCCAATAGGCATATAAATTAAAATTAAAAATTAGATATATGATAAATAGTAGCACTGATTCTATAAATTATATCAATGCAGATCGAATAGCGCCCTTTCTTTGGGATGATATAGCCAACTTAAAAAACTGGAGAGATCGAGTTGCTTGGCCTATATCGGGTATATTTTCTCGAAAATTAGGTGACTCAGTTGTTTGTGAGGCTATGTCCGTAGCATCGAAGATTGAAAACGATTTCGAAAAACAATTAGTAATGGTTTCATCTGGTCGTTTTATTAATGGTTTTTTATCATTAGCCGAAGCTGCTTATGTTGCTCAGGGAGAGGTAAGGGAAAATATTTTACCAATCGGAGGTCCTCCTGAGCTTGATGCAATGCGCAAGGGGGGCGAAAAATTTTCTGTTTTAGAAGACCGTCACCGAGGAAAGGGTGTAATTGATATAAAGCCGGTAGGAAATCCAGTATTACGTTCTATTGCTCGAACCGCAAGCTGGACTTATCCCTCAACACTACCAGTTAGCATGTTGTTTCCTAAAGGAATAGCTATTACTCATAATGCTATGTTACGGAATTATGCAAAATATACAGGAGAGAAGATTAGATATTGGCCAGCAGCAAATATTTTAAATAGTGTGCGAAGTTTAAACGAATTTAAGGATGATGAATATATAGTGTCTAAACTAACAGAGCATATGGCAAAACAGCTAATGTCATGTGTAGTTGATTTAGAAGAGCCTTGGTATGGTAGACTGAACGCATTATTTATAGCTAGATTGACGCCAACAGTTAGACAAATTTCCTCAGATTTACGTTCACTTAGAAAACTTAAAAAGTTACCTAAGTGCCTTTGGACAGGGACAGGTTCTGCTTACGCAACAAGAGTAATAGCAAGTGAGATAGAAAGAAGAGGGGGGGAAGTTACCGGTTTTGATCATGGAGGCGTTACAGCTATATCCCAATCCTTACCTCTTACAGCTAATGGCGAATTAATGATAGCTTCTCGGTTTTGTGTAGGGACTCAAGCATGGGCACACCTGTTAGAAGAATCCAAGGCCGCAAAACTCTCTAAGAAATTTGGTGGATGTAAGATAATTTACGGATTAGGGGAGCCTACTTTTCGATCAGCATGTATTGACTCTTCAGCCAATAAAAAACTAAGAGTACTTTATATTGGGCACCCATATAGGGCGCTACGACAATTTGCATTAGCTGGCACACCTGATGTGTTATATTGGGATCTTCAATCGCGAGTTGCAAAGTTCATATCTGGTCTCAATGTTAATCTAATATGCAAGCCCCATCCTGAGGGACATTTCGTGGGGTGTAAAAATCCTATAGAAGACATTGCTCCTACAAGCTATAAAAGATTTGAAAGCCATTTAAAAGAAACAGATGTTTTTGTTTTTGATGCACCTACATCTACTACATTTGCTGAAGCTCTTTGTACAAATCGTCCAGTAGTTCTTATTGATCGAGGTCATTATCCTGTCAATCCATCAATAGAAAAAGAAATTTTCAAGAGGTGTAGATTGGTAGAAACCAAAAATGATAATAACAACCGCATTAATCCAGATTTTGAAGCTCTTGAGGCTGCTATCTTAGGCAGGCCTTATGAAGTTGATCCATCATATTTCCGGATGCTTCTTGCTGGAGTAAGCTAGTTTACTTAAATGATTATTTACTTATATGGATACTATTAAAATGACTAAGGACATTTTTTGCACACTTGGTCCCGCTTCTATGAATAGAAGAGTTATACAAAGATTAACTGAGATGGGTGCAACACTGTTTCGTATAAATTTGTCTCACACGTCTCTAGAAGATGTCGAAGAAGTAATAGACTTTATTCGTAATCATACAAAGGTTCCTATTTGTCTTGATACAGAGGGTGCTCAGGTAAGGACAGGGGCCTTCTCCTGTGGGAAGATAACGGTCTCTGAAAATTCTATAGTTAGAATTGTTAAGGGAGAAACAAAAGGAAGCGAAAGCGAGTTTAGCCTTTATCCTAATGGCATAGTTAATGAATTAGAGGTTGGTGATCTAATTACAATAGATTTTAACGCAGCTCTAGTGCAAGTAATACAGATTGATCAAGATGGGGTTCTAATTCGCGCTTTAAATGGTGGTGATATTGGCAGTAATAAAGCAGTCACTATAGAAAGAGCTTTAACTATGCCCCCACTTACAACTAAGGATATTAAGTCATTAGAGATTGGTAAAAATAAAGGAATTACTCATGTTGCTCTTTCTTTTGCCAATCATCCGAGGGATGTTGATGAAATTAGAAATTATGCTGGAAAAGATGCTTTTGTCATTTCAAAAATTGAATGCCGAAATGGTGTATCTCAGCTTGAGAAAATAGCTGAAAAATCTAACGGTATTCTTATCGATAGAGGAGACTTGAGTAGAGAATTTCCAGTTGAACATATACCTATTTTGCAAAAACAAATTATAAATAGGACGAAAGTAGTTGGGAGAAAGGTGTATGTGGCTACTAATCTCCTTGAATCTATGGTTTTGGCTCCAGTTCCAACAAGAGCTGAGGTAAATGATGTATTTAATACTTTGGTTGATGGAGTTGATGGTCTAGTCCTAGCTGCAGAAACAGCCATTGGTAAGCATCCCATCGAATGCGCAGGTATGATTGTTAAGTTAATAGATTCCTATAATTCCTCGACTTCTATGACGCCCGAACACTACGCATCTGACCCATCTTCGCTACTAGTCGAGCCACATGGTGGTATTCTTGTTAATAGTGAAGCTCAGGATGAAATCAAAGATGAGTTTCAGGGAGCTAAAAAGATAGTTGTATCTCAAGATGTATTAATGGATTGTCAGCAAATTTCTTTAGGAACATTTTCTCCGCTTAAAGGGTTTATGGATAGCAAAACCTTAGAATCAGTTTTAGACAAAAATCAGCTTCCTGATGGTACAGTATGGACTCTTCCAATATGCTTACAGATGGAGAGTGAAAAAATAAAAAATGTTAGCTATGGGGACTTATTGAGGCTTGTAGGGGTTGATGGAATAACTTATGCACTTTTAGATGTATCTGAAATTTTTCCTGCTGAAGTAAAATCTCTCGCAGGTAGGTGGTATGGAAGTAATTCAAAATTGCATCCAGGAGTGAAAAAATTAGCAAGCGGTGGAGACGTATTTGTTGCAGGAAAAGTTATATTACTCAGAAAATTACCTACTTTATTTCCACAATTCGAGCTAACGCCTGCGCAGACACGTTTTCTATTTACTCGTAAGGGATGGAGTAGGATTGTCGGATTTCATACGAGAAATGTTCCTCATAGAATCCATGAATATATTCAATTGTCAGCATTAGAAAAAACAGGAGCAGATGGCCTCTATTTGAGTCCAGTTACTGGCCCCAGAAAGTCAGGAGATTTTTTACCTGGCTTAGTTCTTGAGAGCTATCAACTAATGATACAACTAGGTATTTACCCTTCGGGTCAGGTATCACTAGGAGCATTTTCTTCTTACCCACGGTACGCAGGGCCACGTGAGGCAGTTTTCACAGCTATTTGTAGAAAAAATATGGGATGCAGCCATTTTATTGTTGGGAGAGATCATACAGGAGTTGGAGATTTTTATAATCCTGATGCCAGCAGGGCACTATTTGAAAGTATCGGTGATATTGGTATTGAGCCAGTATTCTTTAACGAAATGACCTTTGATACTAAAAAAGAAAATTATATTTTAGCAGGTAGTAGTCAGGATTTAAAGATTAGTGGAACAGAGGCGCGTTTAGCAATTAAAAAAGGCCAAAAATTACCTGAATGGTTTATGAGAGATGAAGTTCAAAAGTTTTTGCATTCTGAGGTTTCATCAGGGCGTAAGGTCTTTAGTGATTAACAGATAATTATTAAGTTTTTCTTATAAAATGACTGAGATTCGATATATTTTTACTGTTACAGCTGGCCGTAGTGGACAGTCATCATTGGCTAATTTAATCAAAAGACACGTGCCTGGATGTTATCCTGCGTTTGAGGAACCGAGAATAAAACGCTATTTCCCAGGGGTTTTGGGAGATTTAGAGAGCCGTTTTAGAAGAAATTTCATTGAAACCAACGAATTATTAGGTAGAGGAAAAGTCCTTAAAGCCTATGAGTCAGCAAATCATGAGTTTCTGGAGAATATAGCAGCTAAGAGAGTTAGGATAGCTCAAAAGCAACTATTAGAAAATCAAGATCATATATATTTTGATGTAAGTAAATTTTTTGCACGAGGCCTGCATTGTGGATTTGCAAGTATTCTTCCAACTTTTAGCCTAGTAAGGCTTGTACGCGACCCCCTGTTTAATATGCGAAGTTTTTTAAATCGTGGAAAAAATTTTATGCTTGATAACAGCCTGCCCAGTTCAAGAAAAAATATTTTACGACTTTCTTGTGATGAAATGGTAAATGGGGAGTTATATCTTTGGGCTTGGTGTGAGATGTATTTGAGATACGACTGGCTAATTAATAATTTTAATATATCACACCATGTAGAAATCCGAACTGAAGATTTATCTAATCCAGAAAAAATGGATAAGTCTCTTGATCTTCTTGGGTTAAAGCATGGAGAGATAACAACAAGTAAACGTTTTAATACTAATTTTGAACAAGGTCATGGTCCTACATTGATAGGTAAACCAGACATTGAGATTTTTTATCGTTTTATTGATAGATTGCCAAAAGATATTCTAAATAGATTAAAATATTTTGATACATACAATCCAGAAGAAAATATTTATTAGGAAATTCACATGATTCCTATGCCACTCGAAATTAAATTGCTAATTCCAGGATACCGAAGAAGGTGGTTAAATCGATATGAATGTATGATATATGAGCTTGGAGATTTAGCCTCCAAAATCTCATTCGGTTGCGAAGATAATATACCATGGATTGAATTTAATGATTCCAAAATCAGGATGTCCGGGTTCTGGACCGAGAAGAAAAATCAAGAAGTTTATAAAATAATAGGAAATAAATTACCTGAAAATATTTCTTCAAAATACTTCCGTCTTATAAAAGATTGTTTAAACCGATATAAATACCCACATATGCGTCCTGACATGAATCCTTCCATATTTCCAACTGAATCTATGTTCGGATTTCATGGGCAACACAAGGATTCAATTATTAACATTGAGGACCAAAATGATCGTCAGATTTTGTGCGATGCATTTAATCCCAATTACGATGATGTGATTATAGATTGCGGAGCTTTCCTTGGATTTGGGGAATTACATATGTCTCCATTGCTTACACATGGGCACATTTATGCAATTGAGGCAGATAAGAAATGTCATGAACTTATGTTAAGAAATCTTAATTATAATCAGATTAATAACGTTACTCCTTTACATAGAGCAATATGGAATGAAGAAAAGGAATTAGATTTACAATCAGACTTTGCTCAAGCTAACACTTTAGTCTCTGAAGTTCATCAAGGCACCAGCTTGCAAAGAGTCCAGACCATCACAATTGATAAAATTGTCGAGATATACAGCATACAGAAGCTTGACATGATCAGCCTTACTTTAAATGGTGCTGAGGTAGAGGCTCTTAGTGGAGCCAAAAAAACTCTTACTGAATTCAGGCCTCGAATTAGACTTGCTGGTTGGTATACCCGTAGCGGTCGAAAGATATCTAATATTGTTAGGGACGAGTTAAAGCTTGCAGGATATAATGTTTTTATTGGTCCTAGAGGTAATACTATGGCTCTGCCAAAATAATTATGATTGGTTTATTCGGACATTTTAGCTTGAGTTCAAAAGCTAGTCAGCCCTTAGAGCCTATGCTCTCAACTATACCAAAAGAATTAGTATGCGAGAAATTTAAACTACCTGGTGTGTCTTTCGGGCGTGCTGCCCATAAATTGGATTATGGTGGAAGTATATCAAATGATAATGAAATTTACGTTATTGTAGCTGGTGAAATCTTCAATTTTGATGACTTTAGACATATATCAAAAAAATATGAGAATAGTGCAGAACTTATTAGGAAACTGGTTTCTACAAAGCAACTCCATAAATTAGATTTAGTTAACGGGCAATACTGTGCGGCAGTTGTGGATAGTAAGGCACATAAGCTACTACTAATCACTGATAGATTAGCTACATTTCCAATTCATTACTATCAGGGATCAAATGAAATAATTTTTTCGACTCAGATTTTTACATTAGTTTCTGTTTCTAGTGTTCCTCGTCGTCCAGATCATGAAGCATTATCACAACTTTTTACCATGCAGCGAACTGTAGGTAGCACTACTCCTATTGCAGGGGTAAAGTCACTTTCCGCCGCAAGCTATTTAGAAATTGATATAAGAGGATCTAATAAAAAAAAGTATTGGAATTTAGAATGGAATAAGCCAGATTTCACTTTATCTGAGGGCGCTGAACATCTAGCAGATTCATTTAAAAATGCTGTTTCTTGTCAAGTTAAGAGCAGTGATAGTGGGCTTTTATTGTCAGGGGGGCTCGATTCACGCATTGTATTGGCATCTGCACAACCCGGAACTATGACTACATGGACTACAGCTAGTTATTCTGAAAATCCAGAACTTATATTAGCTCGTAAAGTTGCCTGTCTATTTAATTCTGCACATAATACCCTTGTTATTGATCCAAGAGAAACTCTAGAAATTACCGATAAAACAGTAAAAGAATCATGCGGTCTATATCCCGCTTCTACCCCTATGTCAGCTTTTTTACCTAAAGTTGGAAGGGGTTGTTCGCTCATTCTGAGTGGACACGGTATAGATTATACACTTAGAGGTTATTATCTCCCAACTAAATTTGTGGAGATTGGTAATTCAAGAACACGTCTACCTACACTAAAAAGAATCCCCACCAACCCTTCGGGTGCAGATGTACTTTATAATTTGAGACAAGGCCCTCCAATTAGTGATGTTAAGAGAATTATTAGAGACAATTATGAAGAAGAGTGGTGGGTGGGTTTAGAAGATTGTTTAGATACAACATTAAAGCCATGGCTCAGTTCTGATGAACCTTATAATGCATGGGATGGTTTTATACTTCATTCTGTAAGTAAGCATTACGCCTTTACTGGAATGATGTCAGTTCGTGCTGTGGGTGATTTATATTTACCTGCATTCGATAATAATGTCCTTGATATTTATCTTCGTATGCCCCCAGCTTGGCGTGTAAATGGTCGAATGGTTCAGCTTGCTTTAAGGCATTTATCCTTACCGGCATTTAACCTTGCTAATGCAAATACAGGTTTTTCGGCTGGCTTAAGTCCCTGGGCTGAAGTTGGTGCTTTATTTTTCCGTGCAGGCCTTAGGAAAATCAGAGTGGTTCAAAGACCTAGAGTTCCAAGCTCTCTGCATTCGACAGGATCATGGCAAAACTTAGCTGCATTATATAGGGAGGAGCCAAAACATAGATCTAGATTTCTTGAAATTCGTGATCGCTTGGACTGGCTAGCATTTGATATTTTGGATCAAGACTCACTATCAGATTGTATAGATGAACACTTAAACGGTGAGTCAGATCATACAAAGTTACTGCGTCAGCTATTAACTCATGATGCTTGGGCGCGAGTTTATAATATAGATACGTCTAGCACTGGGTCCTAATGATGAAATTGAGGTACAAATTAAAAATTGAAGATTCCCTGTCTCCATTTCGCACAGAAATAGAATATGTTCTATCTATACTTGAACGGTATTATCCCTTGCAACGAGACGATAGGTCTAAAGACGAACTTCCAGAACTATTTTATGGAAGTGGTGAATCTTCACCAGATGTTAATATACCAGCAGTATTATTTGAAAAATTTATTGAGATAGACCGTACTACACAAGGTGTTTCATTAAAGCCGGGAGCGGTTTCAGAATTATTAAATAGGGGAACTGGCTTGCTCCCGGCCAATCCTAGTTGTGGAGACAATAGAGGAAAAATTGATTACGACGCTATAGGGCTAGCATTTTTTATGTTATCAAGGATTGAAGAACGCAATTGTTCTAATTTGGATAAATATGGTCGTTTTCCAGCATCTCAAGCCTTTTCTGTGCGCGCTGGTTTGCATTCTCTTCCCTTGGCTGATCTAGCACTTGATGATATAGCAAAGCGTCTTTTACTCAGAGAATCACCTCAACATAATAGCGATTATTTGGTAATTCCTACTCATGATGTTGATATGCTTAAACCTTATCATATGATTCACCAACCATTACGATACGCTTTAGGTGATTTTTTAAAAAGAGGGCATCCAGTCAAAGGTCTTAAAAGATTAGCGTCTTATGGTCTTAATGAGCCTAAAAATAGTTTCAATAGACTAATGTCCCTCTCAGAAAAATATAACCTTACAAGTCGTTTCTATTTTATGGGACCAAGTAACCATAAAATGGATAGTTCATACTCTAATCGATATCCAGAATTAACAAAAAATATGGCAGAAGAAGTTAAGTCACGTGGTCATATCGTGGGTTTTCATCCAGGATATATGACTTTTGATGACCCAAATGAATGGTCCAGACAAAAGAGAGATTTAGAAAAAATTATTCAGATGCCAGTTAAGGAAGGTCGACAACATGTTTTAAGGTATGATTGTGATCAAACTCATAAAATTTGGTCAGATGAAGGTATGTCAGTTGATCACACCCTGGCTTTTCCTGATATTTCTGGCTTCAGATCTGGTTCAACAAGGCCTTACCCAGCCTTTGATCTTACTGCAAGAGGACCGTTAAATAATGATATTTGTTCTACAGCTGTAATGGAGTTTTGTCTTTTCGGTAACAAGTATAGAGATCTAACTATTGAAGAGGCTTTAGATGAGGTAAAGCCTTTGATAGTAGCATGTCGACGGTATGGTGGAAAATTTGTAATCCTACAACATACCGGGAATGCTTCCAAAATAGTTAAGAGATTTTACGAGAATATTATTGAGGAAGCAGCATGAATAAAATGACAGCAGAGAGTTTTTCAATAGAATTATACGGTGAAATGCTAGATGCATTCAATAATAAAGATTACGAGTTTGTCGATTTCGACTCTGTTAATCCTAATAGAAGAGAAATAGTATTGCGCCATGATATTGACGTGTGTTTATCTCGCGCTGCTGACTTTGCTGAAGAAGAGAAACGTCTAGGTTATAAATCACACTATTTTGTGTTAATGACTTCTGAACAATATAATCCTGCAAGCCAAATCGGGCGTATTTGTATTAACAGAATTTTAGATGCTGGACATAGGGTTGGGCTACACTTTGATGCCGCCCTAGAATGCCAAGAATCAATTGAAAAAAGAGGGGAAAGAGAGGTCAAAGAATTAAGTGAGTTAATAGGAAGTGACATTTCAATGGTTAGTTTTCATCGGCCAACAAAAAAATGGATTAATAATCCGGAAAATATCTTTGGCTTACCCCATACTTATCAACCTAAATTCTTTAGTAATATTGGGTATTGCTCAGATTCTAGAGGTGGCTGGTATAATGGAAACCCAATATCAAATAAGGCAATTAAAGAACAAAGAGCTTTACAGCTCCTGACCCATCCTATTTGGTGGGTAGGCCCTCCTCTTTCTCCAATCGAGCGTTTAGAATCATATCTCGTGGAAAGTCAAAAAAGGATTAAAGCAGATCTGAATCAAAATATAACCCTTCTAAAAAATAATACTTAGAAAATTATCTTGGGGGACTTATGATTCTAGTAAGTGAAGTGCAAAATAAAATAGTAATTGAGAAGAATTAACATTGTTAAGTGTAGCAGTAATAGGTGCAGGTCATTGGGGGCGCAATCTAATTAGAAACTTCTATGATTTAGGGGTTCTTGCGGCAATTTGTGACACAAACTCAGAAACCTTCATGAATCTTACTAGCAATTATCCCGAAGTAGATTTTTTTGAAGGTTATGAAAACGTCTTTGATTCAGGTATTGAGGCTGTAGCAATTGCAACTCCAGCTGAAACGCACGGAAAGATTGCACGTGCAGCACTTAATGCGGGAAAGCATGTATTTGTTGAGAAGCCCATTTGCTTAAATCTGATTGAAGCCAGAGAGATAAAAGAATTGGCAGAGAAAGAAAATTTAATACTGATGGTAGGGCATATGTTAAGATATCATTCCGCTTTCGATAGTTTGACATCAGTACTTAAATCCGGGTCAATTGGCAAGCTTAGGTATATTTATTCTAATCGATTATCCTTGGGAAAGATTAGACGGGAAGAGAATGCTCTTTGGTCTTTTGCTCCACATGATATATCAATGATTTTGGCATTAACTAATAAAATGCCATTTAGAGTATCTGCACACGGTGAGTCTTTTCTTACTCCAGGAATTGCTGATACTTCTCTTACCCATCTAGATTTTGGCGATCAATCTCAGGCCCATATATTTGTAAGCTGGTTAAATCCCTATAAAGAGCATAGACTGGTTGTTGTTGGGAGCGATGGGATGATTGTATTTGATGATACAGCAAATAGTGAAGAAAAACTTCTGCTATACCCACACCAGGTAGAATGGAATGAAGGTTTACCAAGCGTCAATAAAGCTGAAGCTCAAAAAATTTCATATTCTGATAAAGAGCCTCTAAAATCAGAATGTGAGCACTTTATTAGATGTGTAGACAAAGGTAGCCGCCCCATTACCGATGCAGAAGAGGCTATTCGTGTTCTTAGGGTTTTAGATGCTAGTCAGAGGTCTCTTGTTAGTGGACAGCCCATTACTATAGAAGAGTAACAATATGAAAGATAAGTTTATTCACCACACAGCTATTGTTGATGAAGGTGTCGAGATTGGTCCAGGAACACAAGTATGGCATTTTTGCCATTTATTATCAGGTACACGAGTAGGCTCTAACTGTAATTTTGGACAAAATGTGATGATTGGGCCTAATGTGACTGTTGGGAATGGTTGTAAAATACAAAATAATGTTTCTTTGTATTCTGGCGTAACCCTTGAAGATGAAGTTTTTTGTGGGCCTTCCTGTGTGTTTACTAATGTTTTAACTCCACGCTCTTTTATTTCACGCAAGGAAGAGTTTGTGCCAACTTTTGTAAAACGAGGATGCTCAATTGGTGCAAATGCAACAATCGTTTGTGGGGTAACCCTTGGTAAGTACTCTATGATTGGAGCCGGTTCTGTTATTACTAAAGATGTCCCAGACTATGCTTTAGTTGTTGGCAATCCTGGTAAGTTTATAGGTTGGATAAGTCGAACAGGTGATAAGCTGGGTGAAAATTTAGTATGTCCCAGAACAAATGAACGTTACTCTTTAAATAGTAATGGACTTCTTGAAGAGTTAACCTCGTGATAAAACGAGATATTATACCTTTCATTGATTTAAGCGCTCAGCAAAAGCAGCTTGAGGGTAAAGTTGAGTTTCGTGTAAATCAAGTTTTGGAACACGGTAAATTTATACTTGGACCAGAAGTCAAAGAGCTAGAAGATACCTTATCTGCTTATGTATCAGATGCCAGCTTAAGACATAATACTATTACCTGTGCAAGTGGTACCGATGCCCTTCAATTGGCCTTAATGGCAGAAGAGGTGGGTCCAGGAGATGCAGTTTTCCTGCCATCTTTTACCTTTACAGCTACGGCAGAAGTTGTTGTCCTCTTAGGTGCCAACCCAGTTTTTGTAGATGTTGATCAGCAGACTTTTAATATAGACCCTGATGATCTTGCAGAAAAAGTAGCTTATATTTTGAAGTCAACCGAACTTAAACCACGGGCAGTTATTGCAGTAGATCTTTTTGGGCAACCCGCGGATTATACAATTTTACAGCCATTTTGCTCTAGTAATAATCTCACCTTAATAGCTGACTCTGCTCAGAGTATGGGTGGTAGTCTTCATGGAAAAAATGTAGGCACCCTTGCCGATGTTACCACTGTAAGTTTTTTCCCTGCTAAGCCTTTAGGATGTTATGGAGATGGCGGGGCATTGTTCACCGGGTCAACAGAAAAAGCTGAAATATACAGATCCTTACGCTCACACGGGAAGGGTTCCGAAAAGTATGAGGTAGAAAGAATAGGTGTTAATTCCCGTCTGGATACCATCCAAGCAGCTATTTTATTAGCAAAGCTAGAAATATTTGAGGATGAGATAATAGCAAGAGAAAATTTAGCTAGGAAATATAGCTCATTGCTCTCAAGGGTTGTTGAGGTTCCTCATTTAATCTCTGGTGCAAAGTCAGTTTGGGCTCAATACACAATAAAGTGTAAAAATCGAGAAAGGCTTATCTCTTTTCTTTCTGGTCAAAATATACCTACGGCTATTTACTATCCACGTCCAATGCACCTTCAAGAAGCCTACAAAAGTTTTAGTGACGGGATAAATTCTTTGCCTATCTCTGAGAATCTCAGTCAAGAAGTTTTAAGCCTGCCTATGCATCCATATATGAAGGAAGAAGTATTCGACAGAATTACAAAAGCTATATTATCAAGCGGTGTATAATCGAGTGATTATTATAATAGAATTAGCATAAATAATTTAAACAATATGATTTATATACATCTTTTTACAACCGATATTTCTGGACTAGATCTACCGTCTCTTGTTAGTGATAATATAAAAATAAGTGCTATAATTGTGCCTGGAAATCGTAAACTAAGTAAAAAAGTAGCTGAATTAAAGTCTCGGTCAGATGTTCCCATATTTATGCATGAGATGAGCTCGCTTCTTCCAGAAAACTTACCAAAAGCAGATGCTGGACTGAGTTGGCTTTATTCCCAAATCATTAATCCTATTGATCTCAAGCGATATCCTCTTGGAATTTTAAATATGCATGGAGGTAAAATCCCAGAATACCGTGGGGCAAATGTTCTTCAATGGCAAATAATAAATGGAGAGCGCCAGCTTGGTATTACTTGGCATGAATTAATAAAAGAAGTTGATGCCGGTCCTATATGGTCAGAAAGGATGATTGATATACCAGGAAATGCAAATGCACTCGAAATGAGGTTACGTATGATCTCTGAGGCAAAAGATTTATTTCCTAATGCTTGGAAGGGATTTATTAATAAAGGAGAAGACTACCGTATCCCGGATCTTAAATATGGAAGAATATGGCCGTCAAGAAAACCAAGGGATGGAAGAATTGGCAGATTTTGGACTGAGCTAAAGGTAAGGAATATGATAAGAGCCCTATGCGATCCTTGGCCCCCTGCGACTATTCAAGTAGATAAGGACTGGGTACCTGTAAGAGAAGTATCTAATTTGAGGATAAAGAAAGGTATTCCCTATGCCACTGCAGATAATACTATTATCTATCTTTTAAATGATGTTAACAAATGATTGTAGCAATACATCAACCAAACTATTTACCGTGGGCAGGATATTTTCAGAAGATTTTGAAATCTGATTTATTTATTTTTCTTGACGACGCACAGTTCACAAAAAATTCATATATCAATCGAACTAAAATTCTTCAAAAAAATAAAAATTCATGGCTTACTATTCCGGCTAAACCAAAACTTGGAACGCCTATTAACGAAGTGATGCTCAGCCAATGTGACTGGCCCAAGCGGCACCTTGATAAGCTATATAATAATTATGTTGATGCAAATGCATTTAAAACAGTTTGGCAAGATATACAAGATATATACGTTGAGTTACCAAGTAGTAAACTTGCTGAATCCAACATTTTGTTAATAGAAAGAATATGTAAGATGATGGGTATAAAAACTAAATTTTCCTTATCTTCGATGCACAAAAGTAAGAATAATTTATTTTCAGAAAAAAGATTAGTTGAGTTAGTTTCTGTCTCGGGTGGATCAGTATATCTTTCCGGGAGGGGTGCTTTAGCTTACCAAAATAAAAATACTTTTGATATATCTGGCATAGTTCTTGAGTATAGTGAATTTGAACCAAAACAGTATACACAGATAGCAAAAGACTTTGTTCCAGGTTTGAGTATTTTAGACGTTATATTTCATTTAGGTTGGCAGGGCGCCACTGATTACATATCAGTCTAGGAGTAATTCTTATAATGCACAGAGTTTTGTGTCTTGATATTGAGGGTGGTTATGGTGGATCATCAAAAAGTTTATTTCAGTCAATTAAGAATCTTCCACTGAATAAAGTCAAACCTGAAGTCTGGTGCAGACGTAATGGGCCAATTCAAGATGAATATAGGGCTCTTGGTGTTCCTTGTAGAGTCATTCCTGAAATGTCTCATTTATCAGCACTACCAAAGTTATCTAGAAATATTTATATCTTTTCAAAGGAATTAAAAAATTTTAACTCTAAGAGGCAGTTCCGAGAGAAACTCGCTAAAGAGGTTAACGCACGTTTTGACTTAGTGCATTTCAATCATGAGTCTTTATTTTTATTATCCCATTGGCTTAAAAAGAGAACAAACGTACCTTTCACTATGCATATACGAACGAACCTAGTGCCTTCAATATTTTCTCGAATACAAGCAAAGATAATACAAAATTCTATAGATAGATTGGTATTTATTTCCGAAAATGAGAAAATGTCATGGAGTAAATTAGGTCTTAATACTGACAACTATTCAATAATTTATAATATTTCTGGAGGCTCAGATAAAGAACTGGCATACAATACCCAGATACCAAAAGACAATAGATTAAAAGTAATAAGCCTTGCTAATTATGCGTGGGTGAGGGGTGTAGATCGTCTAATAGATGTTGCAAATGAATTGGCAAATAGGAATCGCAGTGACATTTTATTTATTGTTGCCGGCGATATGTCTCTCCGTGGTTCACTGCCTAGTTATCTCAAACAGATTGCAAGGGTGGGAGGTGGTCTAGAAGATTACGTAGAATCTGCTGGACTAAGCAAGATGTTTTGCTTCCTTGGTCATATACCTCAACCAGACACCGTTTTATCTCAATCAGATCTTCTTCTTCGACTAAGTAGAGAGAATAATCCATGGGGGCGTGATGTAATTGAGGCGCTAGGAATGGGAGTTCCAGTTGTGGCTACTGGTAGCTATGATCGCTTTATAAAACATGGACTTAATGGATACCTCATAGATAGCTTTAACCCCCAAAAGGTCGCGGATTTAATAATAAATTTTGCAGATAATCGTACATTATCAAAGCACATGGGGGAGCATGGAAGAGACCATATAGCAATACTATGCAATGGTAAGGATAGGGCTAATGAATTAGCTGAAGTCTGGAAATCTGTCATAAGTATATGAGAAAAAAAATTATTTTCATATTACCCTCTTTCTCTGGTGGTGGAGCTGAGCAAGTAATAATAACTCTTATCAATCATATTAATCGTGAAGAGTTTGATCCTATTTTAATTGTAATAAATGAATCGGGGCCACTGAGGTATAAACTAGAGAGCGATATAAGAGTTATAGATCTTAAATCAAAGCGGCTTAGATCAGGATTCCTAAGTTTGATATTGATGTTAAGAAGCGAATCTCCAGAAATTATTATATCAACATTTGGCTATCTTAATGTATTTCTTTTAGCTATTAGACCACTTCTCCACAGTCGCCCACGTATAATTATTAGGGAGGCTAATACGCCCTCAAAAAGTATTAGTTTCAATAGATATAGTCTATTTCTAAAGTTTCTTTATAAAAGACTCTACAAAAAAGCTAATAAAGTAATTTGTAATTCTGACATTGTTATTAGAGAAATTTCAGAAAATTTTAATGTACCAAGCCCAATAGTTTATAAATTACATAATCCTATCGATACAATGCATATACAGAGTGAGGCGAAGATTCTTTCACAGTTAAGGAATGAAAAGTTACAATTCGTTGCTGCTGGCCGCTTGTCTTATCAAAAAGGTTTTGATCTTCTGATAGAAGATTTCTCTAGATCACCTATTAATTATAATCTAACAATTCTAGGTTTGGGTCCAGATCATGATATTCTAAAGCATGCAATACAAAAACATGGTTTAGAAAAACGAGTGAAACTAGAGGGGTTTCAAGAAAATCCATGGTCTTTTTTTGCTAGTGCTGATGCTTTACTTATATCTTCTAGATGGGAGGGAATGCCAAATGTGGCTTTAGAAGCATTAGCTTGTGGCACACCCATAATAGCAACTCCTGAGTCTGGAGGAATATTAGAGATCAAAGAAAAATCTGTGAGAGGTAGTGTAACTATTGCAAGATCTGGAAGCGAATTTGTCGATGCCTTATTGAGTGTTAAGAAATTAGGAAATAAAAAAGTCAGGCCTAGTTTACTTGGAGATCCCTGGGATATATCAAGGATAATTAAAGATTTTGAAAAACTTTTAATTGCTACGGATTAAGACTTTCTGGCAATTAAGACGCAGCCTGAAATTGCCAGTGAATTATCATCTATTTTTTTGTATTTACCTGTAAGTTTTTTTCTAATGGAATTAACATGTTTAATTGCTTCCAGCCTTAATGGGCTTGGTATTTTATCCCAGCTTGTTGGTTCAATTTCTTTAGAATAACCTACAAGTCGGGAAATGAGTATTTCACCTTCTAGTCCAGAATTTTTAAGCCAGTTATCATAATCCGAAGAAAGAATTCTATTAGGGCGACCTGCATTTTTGGTCATAAGTGACCACATTTTATCATTAATAGTAAAATGAGTTAATGGGTGATGATTTGAAAACATTCCATGGTCGCGAAGATCTATTCTATGAATTAATATTCCTCTAGGACTAAGGCAATTTATCATACTATCTAGTGCACCAAGTGGGTCATAAAGGTGCTCAAGTACTGCACGAGATAAAATGAAATCAAACTTCAAATTTGTTTCCTTAAAAAAAATCTCTGCTGCTACTCCAGGGTGATAATAGAAGTTCTTGATAGATCTTTCCGATGGTGGGCCATCAAAAAGTTCCTGATAACCGTCTTTTTTATAAAGAGCCTCATAAATACTTAGCATATTATCTTTACTACGTTGAGGTTCCCAACGATCAATCGCATGAACTGAATTAGCGCCCTCTGATAGCATAGTTAACGCAACACCAAAGTTATCACCGGGTCCAATCTCTGCTATATTTCCACTAAGTTTATCAACTTTTCCATATTTTAAATAATCTCTATGGACTTTTTCAATATAATCTAGAGATTCATTTATACGTAGATTAGCATGTCGAGATCCGGAGGTTGTCGATAGGTTGCCCATAGAAAGCTGAAGTCCGGAAAGCCAGTTATCTAGCATATACCAAACACATGTTAGCTTCACATTAGACTTTATAATTTTTCGTATGACCATAATTTAAACATCTTATTGAGAGTAGTAATTGAGAGATAAACTAACAAAAATTCAGCCGCGCGTCATGCATATCATTACAGGCCTTGATGTAGGTGGTGCTGAAAATCAGCTTATTTTACTAGTTAATGAGCGTCAGAGAAGAGGATTTAACGATATTGTCGTTAGTTTAGCTGCTGGTGGAACATTGAGTAATAGACTTTCAAAGTCCGGGGTAGTTTTACATTCCCTTGGTATGAATCAGAAGTTTCCTAGTCCTGTATCGTTCTTAAAATTAGCGAGTCTTATTAATCATTATAAGCCTGATATCATTCAGTCCTGGATGTATCATGCTAATCTCGTTGCTGCTCTTGTTTTGAGGCTACCCTTTGTTGGAAGAAGGGCAAAATTAATATGGGGAATAAGGTGTTCAGATATGGACCTAAAAAGCTATAGTCTATCTTTTCGTCTAGTTTTTAATATCTGTAAAAGTCTCTCTCATTTACCGATAGTAACATTATCAAATTCCCAATCTGGGAAAGTATTCCATACTAATTTGGGATATAAGTCAAAAGCTTGGCGTGTCATAACTAATGGGGTTGATATAGATCTCTTCCGTCCAGATCAGACAATGCGAGTAAGAAAAAGAAAAGAATTAGATATATCTAATAATGAATTTGTGATTGCACATATTGGAAGAGTTGATCCAATGAAAGATCATAATACATTTTTATCTGCCCTTGATCTATTACCAGAAGTTACCGGACTAGTAATTGGTGAAGGAACAAATTTATTACCCCCAGGTAAGAGATATAAGCGTCTTGGTAGGCGTTCTGATATTGCTGAATTATTAGCTTCTGTTGATTTGTTAGTATCAAGTTCGGCCTTTGGAGAAGGCTTCCCAAATGTTATAGTTGAAGGCATGGCATGTGGATTACCTATTATTGCAACGCAAACAGGAGATTCTCAACAAATTTTATCCGATATTGGCAATAGAATAGTACCTGTGCGTGACTCTAATTCAATCGCTACTGCTGTAAAAGATATGAAAAATATGACATCTGCACAATTATTATCCATAGGTGAGCGTAATCGGAGTCAGGTTGTCAACTACCATTCATTATCACACCTAGCTGATGAATATGGAAAATTTTATGAAGATATTTGCTGAGACTTAATATGTGTGGATTTGCAGGAGTAGTAAATTTTTCTGGTTTATCAGATGATCTAGTTCGTCGTAAGCTGGCAAGATCCGAGGAACGATTACGTCCAAGAGGACCAGACTCCAGTGATATCTGGATTGATAATCATTGCGCCATTATAAATACACGATTGGCAGTTCAAGACCTTGGTTCTTCAGCAAATTTACCGATGGTCAGGGATAATTATGTAATTGCTTTCAATGGAGAGATTTATAATTTTAAAGAATTGAGGTCACAGTTAGAGAAAGAAGGTCATAGGTTTTTAACTGGTGGTGACACCGAAGTATTATTAATTGGTTGGAAAGTATGGGGAGAGGCTCTTCTTGATAAGCTATGTGGTATGTTTGCCTTCGCGATATGGGACAAAGTATCAGAATCTATATTTCTTGCACGTGATAGATTTGGAAAAAAACCATTACTTTTCCATAGAAAGGGAAATACTTTAACTTTTGCCTCGGATCTTATTGCCTTAGAATCTCTTTTAGACCATACCCCAGAAATAGATCTAGATTCCTTATACCTTTATCTATCATTCAGGTGGCTTCCTGATCCAAAATCTATAGTTAAGAATGTTGAAAAAATACCTGCAGGTGGTTTGGCTAAATTTAACAGTAATGAATTTATCTGTTCAAAATGGTATCACCTAAACGCACAAAGTAAGAACATTGAAATTAATTCTACCTCGTTATCAAAAGATCTTGTTAATACCTTTGATCAGGCAGTGCAAGATAGAATGATTTCAGATGTTCCAATTGGAGTATTTCTGTCGGGTGGTATAGATTCAGCTTTAGTAGCAGCTTCAATGAGAAGAAATAGTGATAATGTACAAAGCTTTACATTAGGTTTTGAAGGAGCGTCAGATTATTATGAGGAACGGCCAGCAGCTAGAAAAGTATCTAGGGCAATAGGAACATCTCATACGGACTTTTCATTCTCATACAAAGATATAGAGAGAGAAATGAGTAATATATTCTCAAGCTTTGATGAGCCATTTGCTGATTCTTCTGCCCTCCCAACATTTCTTTTATCAAGGGAAGCTAGAAAGCATGTCACTGTTGCCCTCACAGGAGATGGTGCAGATGAAATTTTTGGAGGATATCGGAAGTATCAGGGGGAATTATATGCTAATAAGTATC
>CETH01037880.1_pt1 | contig 154798 bp, 154 predicted proteins | sample 361461 | NCBI WGS metagenome assembly CETH01 (sample SAMEA2622695, study PRJEB7988) | marine metagenome | isolation source: saline water (ENVO:00002010), including | reverse complement strand
GACCTCTTGACTGCCAGTCAAGCGCTCTAGCCAGCTGAGCTACATCCCCATTAAATTTTTTTAGCTAACCATATTTTGCCATTCGGATAGCTATAATCTTTTATTGAACCTTCTTTCATTGTAATACTGTATCCAGGTTTTTTAGGAGGCATATATGCGGCATTTTTAATTATAACAGGTTCTTCAAAATGCTCATGTAAATGGTCCACATATTCTGTTACTCTATTTTCAGTTTTTCCACTGATTGATATATAATCTATCATAGAAAGATGTTGTACATATTCGCATAAACCAACACCTCCAGCATGAGGACAAACAGGAATATCATATTTAGCAGCCATTAATAATATTGCTAAAACCTCATTTACTCCTCCAACTCTGCAACTATCAATTTGACAAATTCCGATAGCATTTGATTGGATTAATTGTTTAAACATAACTCTATTATGACAATGTTCTCCTGTAGCAACTTTAATAGGTTTAATAGATTTAGCGATTTTTGCATGACCCAATATATCATCTGGATTAGTAGGTTCTTCAATCCACCAAGGATTAAACTTTGAGAGTTTTTTCATATTTTCAATAGCTTCATGAACATCCCATTTTTGGTTAGCATCCATCATAATTTTAATATTTGGACCAACTTCATCTCTTATTATTCTTGCTCTTCTAATATCATCTTTTAGATTTGATCCAACTTTCATTTTTATATGTTTAAACCCATCTTTCTTTGCTTCTTTGCAGAGTTCTTTTATTTTTTCATCTGAATAGCCTAACCAACCTGCTGAGGTTGTATATGCACGTTGACCATTTTTAATTAAATTTTGAATTCTAATATGTTTAGTAGATTCGTTTTTCTTAAGTATTTCTATAACTTCTTTTTTAGTTATAGCATCAGTTATATAACTAAAATCAACACATGAAGCTAATTTTTCTGGGGTCATATCTGCAAGAAGTTTCCACAAAGGCTTTCCTTCAACTTTAGCATATAAATCCCAAACAGCATTTACAATAGCCCCTGTTGCTAAGTGAATTATTCCTTTTTCGGGGCCTAACCATCTTAATTGACTATCACCTGTAATCATTTTCCAAAAACTTGCCATATCTCTAGTAAATGATTCTAAATCTTTACCAATGATTAAATAAGAAAGGGATTTTATTGCTTCTATACAAAGTTCGTTTCCTCTTCCTATTGTAAAAGTTAAACCATGTCCTTCCAATTTAGGATTATTTGTTTTTAAAATAATATAAGCTGCTGAGTAATCTGGATCCTTATTCATTGCATCTGAACCAATTAAAGAATCACTTGTAGGAAACCTTATATCTTTGGTTTCTATTTCTGATATTATAATTTTATTAGACATATTAAACTTCAATAATACTCTTGAACAAAAGTAAATTTTTTACATTTAAACAATAAAAACATTTTATGATTAACAAAAAATTAATTTTATCAAAAAGACCAATTGGAGTTCCAAAAAAAGATACATGGAACTTAATTGAGGAGGAATTACCTAATTTAAAAGAAGGAGAAATGTTAATTGAAAACCACTATGTTTCTCTTGATCCTGCAATGAGAGGTTGGATAAATGAAACAAGATCTTATATAAAGCCTGTAGCAATTGGAGAAGTTATGAGAGCAGGGACTATAGGAAAAGTGATTGATGTAAGAGGAAAAACCCCTTTTAAAAAGGGGGATTTTTTATCTGGATGGGGAGGAGTTCAGAAATATTTAATTTCCAAAGGTGAAGGACATTATCCAATTAATCCTAAAAATGACAATCTACCCATCTTTATTGGTTCTCTTGGGATGCCAGGAATGACAGCTTATTTTGGGATTTTAGAAGAAGGAAAAATAAAAGAAGGAGATGTTGTTTTAATTTCTGGAGCTGCAGGTGCTGTTGGAAGTCTTGCGGGTCAAATAGCAAAAATAAAAGGATGTAAGGTTATAGGTATTGTTGGTGGAGAAAAAAAAGCTAATTATATAATAGATGAATTAGGGTTTGATGGAGCAATTGATTATAAAAAAGATAATGTTATAAAAGATATAAAAAGAGAATGTCCAAAAGGAATTGATGTATACTTTGATAATGTTGGTGGAAAAATATTAGATAGTGCATTAATTTATTTAAGGATGAATGCTAGAATAGTTATTTGTGGTGCAATTTCTCAATATAATAATGTAAAAGCTAAGGGACCAAATAATTACCTGTCATTATTAGTTAATAGGGCAACTATGAAAGGGATGATAGTTTTCGATTACGCTCATAAATATAGTGAGGCAATGAAAGAAATATCTAACTGGATTGATCAAGGAAAAATTAAAAGTAAAGAAGATGTTTATTACGGAATAGAAAATTTTTATGAGACATTTTTAAGACTTTTTAACGGAGATAAACTTGGAAAATTAGTATTACAAATCAAAAAGTAAAAATGTTTAATAAATTAATTTTTTTTTCAATTTTTTTAATATTACATAATCTATTTGCCCAAGAATTAACTGGAAAAGATCTGTTAGAAAAGACAATTAATTTTCATGATCCAAAGAATAATTGGACTGATTTTCAAGATTCTTTTATAGTAAAAATGATTACTGCGGATGAAAAAATAAGAGAAAGTTTAATCGAAATAGACCTTTATAATGAGTTGTTTAGTATGTCTGTAACTAAGGATCAGAATAAAACATATACTGTTATTGATAAATCAGAATGTAAAATTATTTTCAATGGTAGTGAAAGTTTTTCTAAAGAGGATGAAAAAAATCATAGATTAACATGCAAAAATGCCTTTAAAATGAGAGACTATTATACATATTTATATGGTTTACCAATGAAATTAAAAGACCCTGGAACAATTTTGGATCCAGTTGTTAAAAGAAAAAAATTTAAAGAAAAAGAATATTTGGTATTAAAAGTAACTTATGAGGAGTCTGTTGGTAAAGACACATGGTATTTTTATTTTAACCCATTAACTTATGCTATGGAAGTGTATCAATTTTTCAAGGATGAAAGTAAAAATGACGGAGAATATATTATTCTTGAGGATATAGTTGAAGTTAGTGGAATTAAAATGCCAAAAATCAGATCTTGGTTTTTTAATAAGGATGATAAATATCTAGGTAAAGATATTTTAAACTAAAGTTTCATAAACATTTTTATACTTAAGTTTTTAATGTTGTAATTAAAAACATATTTTAGTAGTAAATCGTATATCAAATTAAAATGAAAAAATTAATAATAACACTAATAGTTTTCGCTTTGTTCGCTTATTGTACAACACAACAAAACAAAAATGAAGCAGAGACTGAAAAAACATTGTATATTGAGTGGTTTGGAGAAAATGAAATGGCCAATAATATGGTTATGTCAGGAATGAATCATTTTAATAATATTGAGTTTGAAAAATCTTTTGTTTTTTTTGAAAAATCAATTGCTTTAGATTCTACTCTTTTTGCTTCTCATGCTATGTTAACTGCTTTTTCTTTAGCTAATTCTGAAGAACAAGAGTATCATTATAATAAGGCTAAAGAATTAGTTTCAGACAAGAACGTAAATTCTAAATTGTTTGTTTCACTTTTAGACACAAAAAATAAAAATGGCAAAAGACATATTCTAGGCCTTGACAATAATAAATATGATAAATGGGTTACTATGCATAAGAATGAACCAAAAGGGCAATTTATTAAATTTTGGTATTCAAGAGGAATTGATGATATCAAAGAAAGAGAAAAAGCTTTGCTAGATCTTCTTGAAGAGTTTAAAACTAAAAATATAGATTATGGACCAATACTGAATATGCTAGGATATCATTATGCTCAAAATGGAGATCCAGAAAAGGCAAAGGAGTTTTTTGAAAATTATATTAAAGTTAGACCTAATGGATATAATGCATATGATTCAATGGGAGAATATTACTTTAATTTAAAAGATTATAAAAAAGCAAAAGAATACTATATGATGGCTTTATCAAAATATCCTCCTGCTAATAGTGCTCAAAATAAAATAAGAGAGATTGATGCAATGAAGTAATATCTTAAATAAAAACCCCCACTTTTTTAAGTGGGGGCTTTTATTACTTTTTGCAAAAAAATTATTGTTCAGCTACTGCAAATTTTATCGCTTTAAAAATAGGTTGATTTCTCCATCCATCAGGATTATAAGAATTCATTTTTGATTTTTTTGCTATAGAAGAGGGAAGTGAGAATCCTACTCTATATTTCATAAGACTTTCAAGACTATCAAACATGTCCCATGTAACAACACTAGAGGTATTCATTCCAGAAGGAGCTAACTTTCTACCAACACCCCAATTAACCATATTTAATTTAGACATGTTCTTAGAAAAATAATTTTTCCAAAGAGTTTTATTTTCAGAAATAAAACCAGAAAGATTTTTTGGTTTTGCAAAATTAAATTGAATATGTGTACCAAGACCAACAGCAATGCTCACTTCGTCTTCAAAAATATGCCTGCTATCAGCAGTCCACGAATATTTTGAATTTAGAGCTTGAACTATTGCTTGTTCTTCTTTAGATAAAACATTTGAAACATTATTCCACCAAGAATTTTTTGGACTCAGTATTGCAGAAACATTAGAGTTTGACTGAACAAAAAGATAATTCCATCGATCTTCATCGTTTATACCATCCCATGTGTGTCTTTTTAAAAAGGCCCAGAATGCAATGTCTCCTTTATTAACTGCATTTTGAGCAACTTTTTGCATGTACTCAGATTGAACAGTTTCGAAAGCTTCTAAATCACCTTCTACTTTAACGAAGTGCATAGAAAAAGTTTGATAAACTTGAGCATTTATTGAAATGCTAAAGAGTAAAATAGTTGTATATAGTAGATTCTTCATTTTAAATTTATTTACGATTAAATTCAAAAGTAACTTTTAAATCGAAATTCTAAAAAAATTATCCAAATAATTGACCTAGGATAAATCCAATTATAAAAGAAATTATAACTAAAACCCTGATATCAACTCCTAAGGATTTTGCAGAATCATCAATAAATTGAAATATTTTATCTTTTAAGCTCATTATTTTCAAATATAAAAAATGTAGGGGATTTATTTATTTGGGCTGGTCACTTAGATTAAGTTTTTTATTTAATGAGAGAACTTTGTTTGCGTCATAGTTTTCCTCGCTAAGAATTTCTAACTGTTTGTTAAGTAGAGATTTTTTGTTTTCAAAATTCTCACTCCATGATTTCATTTGAGTTTCAATAAAACTGACTGGTAATGAATTATAACTATGCTCCATTGAGGAAAAGACTGCTTTAATTTGATTTGGGATCCAAGAAATTATTGGAGTTCCACCAGTGGCTCTTGGATAAGCAGTATTTTTCATTATATATTTTTGAACAAATTGCCAATGACCGTTTCTAAAAAGGTATATCTCCTCGAGTATTTCAAGTAAAATTTTAATACCAGAATAATTTTTTTGTTTTATTAAAAGTTCACTAACATTATTTTCTTTTTTTGAAAAATAATTTTTTAAATCTTCTAAAAAATTTTGGATACATTTTGGTCTATAACTTCTTAAATCTTGAAGGTATCTAGTTAAGTCATTTTTGGGGTAATGATTAATAATTCCTGTGAATATATCCATCATTGGTATAATATTATCTTGAGCTCCTGTTTGTCCTCTATATTTCATAGGAGTTTTTGAAACACCTTCATATACTAAACCTTCACCAAAAATTTCTTCATTACCTTTTATTCCCATAATAAAAATTCTAAAATCATTATAGTGTTTCCATCTTGAAGCAATCCACATAAGTTGTCTTCTTTCATTAATTTTTTTCATTGTCCTTAACGAGAGTGATAAAGCTATATTAGTGTATTTTATAGTTTTGTGATTTTTTTGAAAACTTATAACGGATTTAACCAAATCAGGAGAGTATTGATTTATATCAACATGTAACATTATAAAACCTCTTTCATCAGGAAGACCAGAAAATTTAGCAGCCATATTTAAGTTTTCCCAATTAAAACCTTCTTTTGGATTTTTTTTACAATAGTTACCCAAACTATAAGCATAGTGATAATCAAGCCAGGGATAAACATTAATTTTTTTAGAAACTTTAACAAATGGTTCTGCAATTTGTTTAGGTAGGATATTATTTGCTTTTCCGTATTTGCCCGTTTTAATATAGTTAAAATGAGCAGGAGCCAAAGTAAATGCAGAAGATATAAAAGCATATGATCTAAATAATGCTTGAAGTATAAAAGGGTTTTCTTCTTTCTCAACAAGGTCAATATAGTTTGGTAATTTAGCAACTTCAATTTCTATAGCACCTTCTTTTGACAAAAGACCGGGAGTTTTATCATCCTTAAAAATAGGCATGGAGTCAATTAGTTTTTGAAGGTCTTTAAACTGATAAGGGAGTTTAAGAAGAGGCTCTTTTTTTGGTAAAAACCCAAATTTTTCACTTACATCAAAAAACCCATCGGTATATTTATTAAAATCCATTCTACAATTTACATTTTTTAACTACAATATTAGTATTCTAAATCGAAACTAATTATTTTATAATTTTGCATACACCAATTTTTTATGAAAAAATTAAATTTATTTTTAATATTATTTTCCTCACTAATTTATTCACAAATTGATATAGATGGTCAGTTAAATTTTCAGGGAAATATTGGTTTAGACAATGATAAAATTTTATTTAGTGGATTAAGATATTTGCCAGAATTAAACTACGAGTATGAATTAGATAGCTTAAAAAATTTTACGGTTCAATTGTCAGGAAATTTATCAGCTTCAAAGTTTTTCAATAGTCAAAATAAATCAGATCAAGAAATTGATTTTTCTCCATACAGAATTTGGGCTAGATATATATATAAACAAACTGAATTTAGATTAGGTCTTCAAAAAATTGATTTTGGATCAGCTATATTATTAAGACCTTTACAATGGTTCAATGAAATTGATCCAAGAGATCCTTTAAGGCTTACAAATGGTGTATACGGAATCCTTTTTAGGCAATATTTTAATGATAATTCAAATATTTGGCTATGGAATTTATATGGAAATGAAAAAACAAGAGGTTTTGACTTTTTACCAACTTCAGAAAATAATTCGGAATACGGATTTAGGTATCAAAGAATTATTAAAAACGGTGAAATTGGGTTTTCTTATCATAACAGAAAAGCTGGCCAAGATTATGAAAAAATGATTAATCCATATATAAAAAATCCTGAATCTAGATTTGGGTTCGATGCTAAATGGGATTTTGGAATAGGGCTTTGGTTAGAATCAACATATATAAATAGAAAAAAAGATATAGGTAATTTTTCAAAACAATTTCTTTTAACATTGGGTTCTGATTATACTTTTGGAATAGGAAATGGTTTAAATATAATTGCTGAACATCTTATTACTGGATATGGAAAGAGTAATATTTTTAGACAAGAAAAAACAGAATACTCTGCTATAAATGTTTCATACCCATTAAATCTTTCTCAAAGTTTTAGTTTTTTATATTACCACCAATGGCAAACAAGTAATAATACTTTTTTGATGAACTACCAATATCAATTTGACAAATTCGTGGGTTATTTATTGGGATATTATAATCCAAAGTCACAAGGAGGAATCCAACAAAATGAAATAATTAATACATTTACTGGACCAGGAATACAATTTTTAATTGTTTTTAATCATTAATAATGAGAGAAAATTCTATTATTAAAATTAATCAAATGAGTAAAGGGTATCCTATAGGAGGGAAAACCTTTATGGCTTTGAAAAATTTAACAATTTCATTTAATGAAGGAGAGTTTGCTGGAATTGTTGGTCCAAGTGGATCAGGAAAGACGACACTTTTAAATATTATAGGCTCCTTGGATAAGCCTACTCAAGGTGAGGCAATTGTTCTTGATCAAAATATATCTGATTTAACTCACAAAAAAGCAGCATATTTAAGAAATATAAATATTGGATTTATTTTTCAAGTTTTTAATCTTCTTCCAGTTTATACAGTATATGAAAATGTTGAATTTGCATTATTGTTACAACAATATAGCAGTAAAGAAAGAAAAAAAGCTGTGATGGAGGCCCTGGATTGGGTTGGCCTTACAAGTCATGCAAACAAAAAACCGGATAAATTATCTGGAGGGGAAAGTCAAAGAGTTGCTATAGCTAGAGCTATGGTTAAAAGACCAAAAATTCTTTTGGCTGATGAGCCTACCGCTAATCTTGATTCTGAAAATGCTCATGAAATTTTATCTACAATGAAAAAGCTTAATAAGGAATTAAAGACAACATTTTTATTTTCTACCCATGATGAAAAGGTAATGGGTTATCTAGATAGAACGATTCATCTAAGGGATGGAAATATTGAAAAGGATTTAATAAAAAAGAGTTAATAATGAAGTTAGCTTTTACACTTTCAATTAAAAATATTTTTGGAGCGAAATTAAGAACATTTCTAAATGTTTTTGTCTTATCTTTTTCTTTTGTTGTAATTATTGGGCTTAAAGGAGTTATGGATGGATGGGATGATCAAGCTCGAAGAGATTCTATAAATTGGCAATTTGGACAAGGACAGTTAATTCATGAGGATTATGACCCATTAGATTCTTTTACGATATTGGATGGTAAAGGACCTATTCCTGAGAATATTTCTGGACTTACTCCAATTTTGGTACATCAAGCTTCAATTTATCCTCAAGGAAGAATGTTAGGTGCTACCATTAAAGGAATTGAACTATCCCAAAAAAGTGTTTTATTACCTACTAAGGCGCTTATAAATTCAAAATATAATTATCCAGTTATCATTGGAAAGAGAATGGCTGAATCTTCAAAACTATCTATTGGCGATGAAGTTTTAATTAGATGGAGAGATAAAAATGGCACTTATGATGCGAACCGAATTACAGTTGTAGATATTTTTGACTCTAACGTTCCTGCCATAGATTCAGGTCAAATTTGGATGTCAATTGAAACTTTATGGGAGATCACAGGATTAAACAATCAAGCTTCATTTTTTATAGCAGATAAAAACTATAAGCATAAACCTATAAAATTTTGGAAATTTAACTCACAAGAAGAGTTGTTAAAACCAATTTCTGATTTGGTTGCTCAAAAAAATGGTTCACAATCAGTAATTTATTTTTTATTACTTACGATTGCGTTATTAGCAATTTTTGACACACAAGTTTTATCCGTTTTTAGACGCCAAAGTGAAATAGGGACCTATATTGCACTAGGGATGACTCGTCAAAAGGTTATAGGAATTTTTACTTTTGAAGGGAGTTTATACAGTTTTATTGCACTAATACTTGCTACTATATATGGTTTTCCACTTTTGGCATGGTTTGCTGATGTTGGTTTTGCAGTCCCTCCTGCTGATCAAAAAATGGGAATCCCTATAGCCGATAAAATATTTCCAATTTTTGGCTTAAAGCTAGTTTTCGGCACTATTTTTCTTGTCTTATTTGCTTCAACAATAGTGAGCTTTCTTCCAACCAGAAAAATATCTAAACTTGATCCTATATTAGCTCTTAAAGGAAAGAAACAATGATAAAATTTTTGATTAAAGGAATATTAAGAGATCCCAGTAAAAGTATTATACCAATTGCTGTTATCACTATAGGTGTTATGGTAACTGTTCTTGTTTCAGGGTTGGTAAAAGGGATATTATCAGATGTTGTAAATAAAAATGCAAATTTAGATACGGGTCATTTAAAAATAATGACAAAACCTTATGCTGAAAATAAAGATCAACTTCCAAATGATTTAGCAATATTAGATTTATCAATTTTGAAAGAGTCTTTAGAATTGAATTATCCAAATGTTGATTGGGCTCCAAGAATAAAATTTGCAGGGATAATTGATGTTCCTGATAAAAATGGAGAAACTAAAATTCAGGGGCCAACTTTAGGTTTAGCATATTTAATTCTTAATAAAGAAAGTAAAGAACTTAAAAGGCTAGGAATAGAAAACTCTTTAATAAAAGGGGAAATACCTAAGTCAGAAAATCAAGTTTTGATCAGTGATGAATTTGCAAATAAGTTGGGTTTAAGTTTAGGAGATGAAATAACATTTTTTGGCTCTACAATGGAGGGAAGTATGGTTTTTGAAAAGGTTATAATGTCTGGTACTATAAGATTTGGTACACCTCTTTTAGATAAAGGAAGTTTTATTATGGATTTATCATACGCTCAAAAAATATTAGATATGGAAGATGGTGCAGGGGAGTTATTAGGCTTTTTAGATAATGAAATATATAACCCAATAAGGGCTGAAGAAATTAAAAAAGATTTTAATAAAAAAAACATAAATAATTTAGATGAATATGCGCCTATAATGTTAACATTAAGGGATCAAAATGATCTTGCTCCAACATTAGATTTAATGGATTTGATTACAGGTATTTTTATTATAGTTTTTGTTTTAGCCATGTCTTTAGTCTTATGGAATACTGGATTAATGGGAGGACTTAGAAGATATAATGAATTTGGAATTCGCCTTGCCCTTGGTGAATCTAAACCTAAAGTTTATAAATTTTTACTTATTGAATCATTAATAATAGGAACGATTGGTTCATTTATAGGAACGATTTTAGGAGTTTCTTTTTGTTATTATTTTCAAGAGGTAGGGATTGATTTTAGTGATGAACTTGCAGGAACGTCAATAGTTATGCCTTCAATTATGCGAGCTCACATATCTATTGATTTATTTTTTATTGGATTTATTCCAGGTCTTATTTCTATGTTTTTAGGAACAGCCCTCTCAGGAAGAGGAATTTTTAAAAGAGAAACAGCAAGATTATTTAAAGAATTAGAGGTTTAAAATATTAATATCAAAAAAAATTCAAATATGAAATTAGCACTTAAAATTACACTAATATTTTTCGTTAATATAAAATTATTTAGTCAAAACGACACTTTTCCAAGTGCAAGTTCAGTTATAAAAAAGATTGATTTTAATATGATTTCTAAAAGTCAAATTATTAATTCTGAAATGATTGTTTACGGGAAAAGAAAAAGCAGAACAATTAGATCAAGAGGGTATTCAGAAGGATTAAATAAAAATTTTACTGAGTATTTATATCCTGAAAGAGAAAAAGGAACAAAAATGTTAAGATTAGAGGATAGACTTTGGATATATTCTCCTTCTACTGATAGAATTATTCAACTTTCAGGTCATTTATTAAGGCAATCTCTTATGGGTTCAGATTTGTCATATGAAGACATGATGGAGGAAAGAAAATTATCAGAAATTTATAATGCTACAATAGTTGGAGAAGAAAAAATAGAAGATAGAGATGTTTGGAAAATGGAGTTAACAGCTTTAGTTGATGATATAAATTATTTTAAAAGAATTCTTTGGGTTGATAAGCAAAGATATGTTCCTTTGAAAGAAGATTTATTTGCTAAAAGCGGGGAATTATTAAAAAGAATTTCTTTTTATAATTATAAAAAAACGGATGGGAGATGGTATCCCAGAAAAATGAATTATAGGGATATGTTAAAAAATGGAAAAGGAACAGATTTTATTGTTAATGAAATAAAATTTAATGTTTCAATACCTGATCAATATTTTTTAAAGTCAACCTTAAAAGAATAATTTTATAGATTAGTTAAATATTAATTATAAATCAGTTAAATATGATGCCAATTAAGCACCTGCTCCATATAAAATCAAAAAAAGAAGAAGTTTTCGATGCTCTTTCTCAACCTGATAAAATATCTAAATGGTATACTTCAATTGTTAAAGGTCAATTTAAGTTAGATGAAATAGTAATATTTGAGTTTGTTGATTTCGCTATTTTTAAATTTAAGATTATTGAATATGTTCATAATGAGCTTTTAAGTATGGAGTGTATTGAATCTGACATTCCTGTGGAAGGACATGTTATGAAATATGAATTAGATGAAAATGATGGTAAAACTAGAGTTCGCTATTCTTACAATGGTTTTTTAGAAATGGACGATTCTTATGCAAACATGAATTTTAGTTCAGCAAAATATTTAGAAAGTCTACGTCAATTTTGTCAAAAAGGAGTTGGAGAAGCTTTTGGATCTAAAAATTATCGTTCTTAATTTTTTAGTTTTAATTTAAAACTTATTTATATGATTTTTGTATAATTGTAAGTTATTAATCATAAATCAATTTAAAATGAAAAAAATATTATTTCTATTATTAATTCCTTTTTCAATTTCTGCTCAATTAGTTAGCGCTGATTTTGTAGTAATTAATGAGGGTATGGATTCCAGTTATCATGACCTTGAAAAAATCTGGAGTGTTTATCATATGGAGTCTATAAAAAAAGGAGAAAAAGTAGCTTGGTCGGTCTGGAAAAGAACCCCTAGAGAGGGAGACAATGAAAAAGCTGCAGACTATGTTATCTTTAATCAGTTTTCTTCGAAAGAACAACATGATAAAATGATGAATAGTTTTGACATGAAAAAAGCTACTTCAATAATGAAAAATGGACTAAAAGGGAAAATGTCATCATCAAAGATTAATAAAACCCTTAATAAAAATATCAAAAAAGAAGTTAGAAATTACACACTTCAACTAGTAGATGCTTTTCCATTAATGGGTGGTGATATTAAAGTAGGAGATAAAATGAACTTTGCAACTATGATTCAAAAGGACGAGAATTATGAAGAATACGAATCAAAAGTATGGAAGCCAGTTTTTCAAAATGAGGCTTTAAGAGGTAATTTCAAATGGTGGGCTTTAACAAGAATAGTTGACAGAAATGATAAAGCTTATAAACCTCCAACTCATTTAGTTTGGAACATTGGAGTTGAAAATCCACAAGATTTTTTACCTGTTAGTGATTTTGTAGATCAAGAAATGATGGATTTAAGGGATTCATACAGAGAAATGGGAAATACTCAAGAATTAACTTTAGTTTATACTTCTAATAATTAAATTTAATTTAACTCAAAATAAAAACCCTTTCTTTAAAGAAAGGGTTTTTTTATGTTATTTATTTGGTAACCCTGGGGTTGGGTTTTCATAAAATACCCAAGAATCTAAATTATTTGGATCTCTACCCATTGAAATATCTGTTGTTTGACTTTCATAAGTATAAGAATCAATAACAGTTACCCCATCAGCTTCTAATAAAACTATAGACTCTCCACTTCCTTTAAGTTTTTTACTCATATGAAGAACTCCTTGTTCTTGGTCATCATCACACCAAAGGATTAAATACCCTCCTGGAGGGATTGTAGTTTTACTTGAATCTGTATTTGGAATTAAGTAAGGTTTGTCGTCGTTTGGAGTGTCAGAAAAGTATATTCCACCAATATCTATTGATGAATTGGAATCATTATATAGTTCAACCCAATCATCATACTCTCCTTCTTGGTCAGCACAGCAAAAATCATTACTTGCAAGGAATTCATTGATTATTAATCCCCTGCCATCATCATCCTCTGATTTACTGCAGCCTACAAAAAATAATAATATACTAATAAAAAAAATTAAAGGATTTTTCATTTTAATATGTTATGGTTATTATTCAAAAGTATTATTTATAAACTTTATTGGCAATTAATTTTCCTATATAATTACCAATAGCTATACCCATGCCCCCCATTTTAACAGCACAATAAAGATGTTTAGAGAGTTTTTTTACAATAGGTTGTTTATTAACTCCCATTCCCATAATTCCACTCCATTTTTGCTCAATTTCAAAATTTGTTTCAGGAAGAACAGTATTTTTTAAAACATCTAATAATTTGTTTTGGATTTTTTCATTAAAGCCGAATTTAGTTGTTTGTTCTCTTTTTTTATCAAGATGCCTCCCGCCTCCCAGTAAAATTCTATTATCAATATTTCTAAAGTAATAATAACCTCTATCAATGTGAAAGACTCCTTTTATTTTAAGATTTGGAATAGTTTTAGTAATTAAAACCTGAGCTCTTCCAGGATTTAGATCAACATCAATTAGTTTTTTTGAGAAACCATTAGTGGCTATTATTACTTTTTTTGCATTTATTATAAAATCATCATTAATCTTTACTTTTCCATTTTCATTAACTTTTTTGACAGTTATTCCAGTAATGATTTTTCCACCCATACTTTCAGTATTTGAAATTAGATTCTTCATCATAACTCCAACATCAAGTTGAGCTTCGAAAGGATTATAAATACATTTTTTCAATATATTTTTAAAATTATATGGAGTTTCAATTATAGAAAATACATTTTTTTTAAAAATGGGATTTAATAATTTATTTAAATATTCAATTTTCTCATAACAATCATCAAAGATTATTTTTTGATCATCAAAAAATAATTCATATCCCCCATGGCATTTATATCCAATATTTTTATCTCCAATATTTTTTCTAAGTAATTTAAGTCCATCCCAACGAGATTTAATTAAAGAAATAACTTCCTTTTCAGTTAAATTTTTAAGATCATCCAAAATTTCAGTAGGACTTCCAAAACAAGCAAAACCAGCGTTTTTTGTACTTGCTCCTTGTGGAAGAAATCCTTTTTCAAGAATCAAAAGGTTTTGATGGGGATTTTTTTTGAGAATTTCGATTGCAGAACATAAGCCAACAATTCCACTACCAATAATTAAGGTGTCAATATTATTAAACCATTCTTTTTTTTCCCAGTAACTTAAATCCATAATCTAAAATAGCATTAATCTTATAACGATTTATAATTAATTAAATTTGGATGTTATATAATTATTCTTTTTTAAACATTAGTAATTTAATGAAAAAGCTTTTAAGTGAACAATTCGGAATTAGTCCAAAAGAGATAACTAAAATTAATGGCTATGATAATTTAAATTATTTAGTTAAAACTGATTCAAGGAAATATATCTTAAAAACTTATGGAGACCTTTCTCTAATTAATTTAATTCAAGCCGAAACTAATGCCTTACTTTTTTTAAACAATAAATTATATCCCAAACCTATTCCTTTTTTAAGTGGAGAAAATGTCAAAATAATTAAAACTAATGGTAGTCTAAAAATTTTTAGACTTTTATCTTTTTTAGAAGGAAAGTTTCTCGGGGAAATTAACCAAACAAAAGAAACAATAATTTCATTTGGAAAGTCATTGGCGAAACTTAATAAAAAGCTTATTGATTGGGTAGATATTCATATAAAATCTAGAGAATCAGAATGGGATATGAGACAATATTTTGTTTCCAAGAGTTATTTGAATGAGATATCATGTAAAAAAACTCGAAAAATTATTCATTATTATATGAATCAATATGAAAGTAATGTAATTCCTTATTTTTTAAAACTTAGAAAGTCTACTATTCACAATGATGCAAATAATTGGAATATTTTATTTAATGAAAATGAAGTTTCAGGAATAATTGATTTTGGAGATATTTCATATTCTCATTTAATAAATGAACTGGCTATAGCAATTTCCTATACTTGTTTTAATAAAGAAAATCCATTAGAATGGGCTATTACTCTTTTGCAATCATATAATGAAATATTGCCGCTAAAAATTAAAGAAGTAGAAGTTTTATATTATACCGTTGCCATGAGATTATGCATAAGTATTAGTAATTCAAATCATTATCAAAAACTTAACCCTGAAAATAAGTATATTTCAATAAGCCAAAAGCCTGCTATTGATTTACTTTGGAAATGGATTAAAATTAACCCAATTAAAGCTGAAAATAAATTTAAGGAAGCTATTGGAATGAAAGTTGAAAAAATTAAATCATTGAAACAAATGATTGGTAGAAGAAAAAATTATTTTGCAAAAAACCTTTCATTGTCATACGATAAACCAATTTTGATGAAAAAAGCTGCTTTTCAATACATGTATGATTCATACGGTAATACATACTTAGATGCTTATAATAATATTCCGCATGTGGGTCATTCACATCCACTAGTTGTTGAAGCTTCTCAAGAACAAAGTGCTGTTTTAAATACTAATACCAGATATTTATACGAATCTTTAGAAGAATATTCAGAAATATTAATTTCACTTTTCCCTAAACAATTAAATAAAGTTTTTTTTGTTAATTCAGGGAGTGAGGCAAGTGACCTTGCTATAAGAATGGCTAGATATCATACTAAAAATGAATCAGTTGTTGTTATTGAAAACGGATATCATGGTCATACTCAGACGGGAATAAATATTAGTGATTATAAGTTTAATAATAAAAAAGGAACAGGTCAGAAAGATCATATTTTAAAATTAGATATACCAGATACTTTTAATGGAAAATATAAATCTGAAGATAAAGATGCAGGATTTAAGTATGCTAAAGATGCTTTAAAAATATTAAATAAAAATGAATATTCAATTGCTGCATTTATAAGTGAACCCATACTTAGTTGTGCAGGTCAAGTTCCACTAGCCAGTAACTATCTAAAAAACTTATATCCTAGTATTAAAGAAAAAGGAGGGGTTTGTATTTCAGATGAAGTTCAAACAGGTTTTGGTAGATTAGGGAAGTATTTTTGGGGATACGAATCTCAGGAGGTTGTTCCAGACATTGTAGTTTTGGGAAAACCTATGGGTAATGGACATCCAATTGGTGCGGTAATTACTAATTCTGAAATTGCAAACTCTTTTTCAAAAGGAGTGGAGTTTTTTAGTTCTTTTGGAGGGAATCCCATTTCTTGTAAAATAGGTATTTCAGTACTTGATGTTATAAAGACGGAAAATCTTCAGAAGAATTCTGAAGATGTTGGAAATTATTACATAAAACGATTATTTGATTTAAAAGAAAAATATTCTTCAATTTCTGATGTAAGAGGATCAGGGTTGTTTATTGGTATTGAATTTTCAAATCCAAAAAATATGACCCCAGACTCAAAAAAAGCACAACTTTTAAAAAATGAATTAAAGAATAATGGAATTTTAGTTGGAACTGATGGGCCTTATAATAATGTAATTAAATCAAAACCTCCTTTATGTTTTTCAAAAAAGAATGCGAAAGAAGTTGTTGAAAAGATAGATATGATTTTGAAAAAAATTAATTAGTCAATAGAAGACCAATAAGCCAAGTAAATAAAAAGTAGTTGAAAAGGGGCTCTTATTATAGCAATTTCTTTAGTTATGTTTAAAGCAATTTGTGCTTTTTCACTATTAATTAAATAAATATTGGCGGGAAATACAGCAATTAATAAAAGAATTAACCCCCAAGAAGATAATTTTCTATATTTTGTTAAAAGACCAAACCCTAATAATATTTCAAAAAATCCACTTATATAAACTAATTCAAGATGCCATTTTAAATATGGAGGCATAATAGCTAAAAAATAATCAGGATCAGTAAAGTGTTTAATGCCTATATATACATAGAAAAAGGCCATCAAATATATTGTGATTTTTTTAAACATTTGTATTATTTTTATACATACTATTAAATAAGTACTCTTTTAAATTTAATATCAAAATTTATATATTGTAAATATAAATTTTAAAAGTCATGAAATATATCAAAATAATTCTATCTCTTATAATATCCATAACAATACTAAATGTTTGGTTAATTAGATTTGATAATGATTCTATTTACAGAGGGGGTGAAGCAACAAACATGATTCAAGAATTTGAAGAATATGGATTAAATGAGAGTGTAGTTTACATAGTAGGAGTTTTTAAAGTTTCAGCTGCATTATTTTTATTGCTTGGCATATATTATAAGAAGTTAATATTTCCATCTGCTTTAACTATTTCATTATTTATGATTGGTGCTGTAATAATGCATTTTAAGGTTTCAGATGAGTTGATAAAATATATGCCATCTTCTATATTGTTATTTTCTAGTTTGGTTATAATTTATTTAGACAGGTTTATCAAGACTTAGTTTATGAATAGAGTTTTTTATCTATCTATTGTAGCGGCATTAGCAGGTTTTATTTTTGGTTTTGATACTGTTGTGATTTCTGGTGCTGACAAAAAATTACAGTCTCTATGGGGGTCTTCTGATTTTTACCACGGACTAGTTGTTATGGCAATGGCCCTTTGGGGAACTGTATTAGGAGCTTTGGCAGGGAGTTATCCAACTAATAAATTTGGAAGAAAGAATACTTTACTTTTGATAGGAATATTATATGTAGTGTCGGCTCTAGGGTCTGCATTAGCAGTTAGTTCTGAATTTTTTGCTTTTTCAAGATTTATAGGTGGAATTGGTATTGGAGTTTCAACAATCGCAGCTCCAGCTTATATTTCTGAAATTTCTCCTTCTAGTAAAAGAGGAAGTTTAGTTGGGCTGTATCAGTTTAATATAGTTTTTGGAATTTTAATTGCTTTTATGTCGAATTATTTTTTAAGTAATTTAGGAGAAAATTCATGGAGATGGATGATGGGAGTTGAATTTTTCCCTGCTATTATTTATACAGTTTTAGTTTTAAAAATTCCTCAAAGTCCAAGATGGCTTATACAAAAAGGTAAAACAGAATTAGCAAAAAAAATTTTAAATCAAATTTCACCAAATGAAAAAATTGAAGAATTAATAACTGAAATTAAAAATGAAAAATATGATAATAGAGAAAGTATTTTTCATTTTAAATTTAGATTTTCACTTTTGCTTACTTTTTTTATTGCTGCTTTTAATCAATTATCAGGGATTAATGCATTTTTATATTACGCTCCTAGAATTTTTGAAGAGGCAGGCTTAGGAGAAAGTACAGCTTTATTAAGTTCGGTAGGTATTGGATTAGTAAATATAATTTTTACTTTTATTGGGATTTCATTGATTGACAAATTAGGCAGAAAACAATTAATGTATTTTGGGTCATTTGGTTATATAATTTCATTATCCTTGGTTTCAATTGCATTTTTTTTAAAACTTAATCCGATTTTAATTCCAATTTTTTTATTTGTTTTTGTTGCTTCACATGCTATTGGACAGGGAACCGTGATTTGGGTATTTATTTCTGAAATTTATCCTAATCATTTAAGAAGCTCAGGACAATCATTTGGATCTTCAGTGCATTGGGTTCTTGCTGCACTAATTCCTTCAATGATACCTATATTGTTTTCGAGTATAGGAGCAGGTTTTGTATTTCTGTTTTTTTCTTTTATGATGATTCTACAATTAATATTTGTTTACTATTTGATGCCAGAAACTAAAGGAAAATCTTTAGAAGAATTGAGTAGAACTTTAGCTAAAAAAAATTATAAAAAACCTTCAAACTAATGAAGGTTTTATTTTTTTAAAATGGTTTATGGTTAGAAACCTTTTATTAATAAGTAATTAATATACTAAATAAATAAAAATAGTTTTAAAATGCAACAAAAATATTTTTAAAAAAGATTTAAATAAAAAAAGTATATTTAAATAAATTAAATTATCATGATACGTAAAATAACTTTAGAAGAAAATGAAATTCCAGATAAGTGGTATAATATTATTGCTGATATGCCAAATAAACCTCTTCCTCCATTAAATCCTGGAACTCTTGAGCCAATTGGACCTGAAGCCCTAGCTCCTTTATTTCCAATGGAATTAATTAAACAAGAGGTGTCTCCTGAGAAATGGATTGATATTCCAGATGAGGTTCGAAATATATATTCAATGTGGAGGCCAACTCCTTTATTTAGAGCATATAATTTTGAAAAGGCATTAGATACCCCAGCAAAAATTTATTATAAATATGAAGGTGTAAGTCCTACAGGATCACATAAACCAAATACTGCTGTTGCTCAAGCCTATTATAATAAGCAAGAAGGAGTAAAAAAAATAACAACTGAAACAGGAGCCGGACAATGGGGAAGTGCTTTGAGTTTTGCTTGTCAACATTTTGGAATTGATTGTGAAGTTTTTATGGTTAAGTTATCATATGAGCATAAACCTTATAGAAAAGTCATGATGAATACATGGGGGGCTAAAGTTCACCCATCTCCTTCGAATGCAACAGAAGTAGGTAAAAAAATATTATCTCAGGATCCTAATACTACTGGTTCACTCGGAATAGCTATATCTGAAGCTATTGAGGTAGCAGCTAGTGATGAACACACAAAGTATGCTTTAGGAAGTGTTTTAAATCATGTAAAACTTCATCAAACTATTGTGGGTCAAGAGGCTTTAAAACAAATGGAAAAAGCTGGAGATCTTCCGGATATAGTAATTGCTCCATTTGGAGGGGGTTCCAATTTTTCTGGATTAGCATTTCCTTTTTTAAGACTTAATTTAGAGGAAGGAAAATCTATTAGATGTATTGCTAGTGAGCCTTCATCATGTCCAAAATTAACAAGAGGAATTTTTCGTTATGATTTTGGAGATACAGTTGGAATGACACCATTACTTCCAATGTATACTTTAGGGCACGATTTTGTTCCAGCTCCAATTCATGCTGGTGGACTTCGTTATCATGGAGCAGGTGTTATTGTAAGTCAATTATTAAAAGATAAAATAATAGAAGCTAAGTCTCATGATAATTTAGAGGTTTTTTCAGCAGGTGTAAAATTTGCTAAGGCTGAAGGAATTGTTCCTGCACCAGAAGCTACGCATGGAATTGCAACAGCAATTCATGAGGCTGAAATATGTAAAAAAGAAGGAAAAAGTAAAACAATATTGATCAATTTGTGTGGTCATGGTAATTATGACATGAAAGCTTATGAAGATTATTTTGAGGGAAAAATTGTAAAACATGAGTTATCAGATGAAGAAATTAAATCTTCATTAGATAAACTCCAAACACCTACTATTCCATAAATTAAGAATTTATAAAATAAAAGAGGTTTTAAATTGTACTTTAATGAAGATCGATTTCTTTAAAGTTATTCTTAATAAAAGATTTCCATTGGAAATTAGTAGAGGAGTTAGATCAAATTCTGAAAATCTTTTTGTAAGAATTGAGGAAAATGGAATGGTAGGCTGGGGAGAATCCGCTCCTGGCGAATCTGAAGGCGCTTCAAGTGTAGATGAAGTTAAAAGCCTTTTAGATAGTTTTGTAAAAACTGGAATTAAAGGAAATACAATTTCATCCTTATATGATAGATCGAGGGAGATGGGAATCGCACCCTGTGCCTATGTTGCAATAGATACTGCTCTTTGGGATTTGAAAGCTAAAAAAGTGGGCCTTCCTTTATACAACCTTTTAGGATTTCCTAAGCCTTTTGTCCCTACATCAGTTACTTTGGGAATTAATTCACCAGAGGTTATTAAAGAAAGGATACCAATTATTATGGAAAGAAAATCTATTAAATCACTTAAAATAAAATTAGGTTCTCCTAAAGGAATAGAAGCTGATATGGAAATGTTTGAACAAGTTTTAGAGAGCACAAAAAATTTTAAAGTAAGTCTGAGAGTTGACGCTAATGGAGGATGGAATGTAACAGATGCTATTAAAATGATGAAATGGTTGTCTAAGAATGATGTAGATTATGTAGAACAACCCTTAGAAGAAGGAAAGGAAGCAGACTTAAAATATCTTTTTAAAAATAGAGCTTTACCAATTTATGTTGATGAGTCATGTAGATTTTCAGATGACATTTTTTCATATTATAATTATGTTGATGGTGTAAACATGAAATTAATGAAATGTGGTGGAATCACAGAGGCATTAAGAATTATTGATACTGCAAAGTCCTTGAAATTAAAAACTATGATTGGATGTATGAGTGAATCTTCAGTGGCAATTGCTGCAGCAGCATCTATTTCAGGAGTAATTAATCATATTGATTTAGATTCACATTACAATTTAAACCCAGACCCTTCTGAAGGAGTAGAAATGATTGATGGTATAACAACTCCAAAATATATTCCGGGACATGGTGCTATATTAAAATCTGAATTTTATGCTTAATTCAAAAGATAGAGTTGCAATATACATGGAATCTAACTTAGATAGTGATTATGGAAAAATGGGAATGGGTGTTATTAGATATCTTTCTAATCAAATAACGTGTATAATTGATTCTAACCATGTTGGAAAAAGTATTAAATCTTTTATTAATACTGATAGAAAAATTCCAATAGTTGAATCTCTTGAAATAGCCCTAGAAAAAAAATCAACAGTATTAGTTTTAGGAATTGCACCTTCAGGTGGAAAAATTCCAAAAGAATGGAACCGTATCATTGAAAAAGCATTAAAAAACGGTTTATCCTTAGTTAATGGTTTACATGAATTATTATTTCCTAGATGGAAGGATTTAATAAAAAAAAATAAAAATCAGTGGATTTGGGATGTTAGAATGCCAACATTTGTTCCCGATATCGCAACTGGAAAAGCAAGTAAATTGAAGAATAAAAGAATTTTATTTATTGGAACTGATATGGCAGTAGGTAAAATGACAGCAGCTTTAGAAATATATAGTTTTCTTAAAAAGCAAAGTAAAAATGTTGGTTTTGTTGCAACTGGACAAATTGGAATCACATTAACAGGAAATGGAATACCTTTGGATGCATTTAAAGTTGATCATGCTTGTGGAGCTGTTGAGGCTGCTGTTCTAGAAAATTCCAAAAAGGAAATTGTTTTGATAGAAGGTCAAGGGTCATTATTACATCCTGGAAGTACTGCTACTCTTCCGCTTATGAGAGGATCTTGTCCAACACATTTAATTCTTTGTCATAGAGCAAATAAAAAAACATTGAGAAGCCCAAAAAATATAAAAATTCCAGATCTTAAAGAGTTTATTTATTTAAATGAATTATTGTCAACTGTTAGCGGGACTTTTCCAAAAGCTAAAGTTATAGGAGTTGCTTTAAACACATCACATCTAGGTCATAATAAAGCGATTTTAAGTGTAAATCAGTTAGAAAAAAAACTAAATATAATTACAACTGATGTTGTAAGATTTGGTCCTGATAAAATAGCTAAAGCAATTTTAAAAAGTTAATACATTTTTTTTCTGTCTACAAGGTTTAGAAGAGTTTTGTTTTTATTTAATCTATCAAAATTTTCCATTACCTGTCTTACCCCTTCATCAGAATATGATAAACTTGCAATATGCGGAGTTATTTTAATTTTTGGGTGAGACCAAATTGGACTATCTTTTGGAAGAGGTTCTTTTTCAAATACATCTAAAAAGGCTCCACTAAGCTTTCCATTATTAATAGCTTCAATTATATCTTTTTCAACGTGAACTTCTCCTCTTGACACATTAATTAAATAAGTTTGATTATTAAGTTCTTTAAAGAAACTCTTATTTAATAATCCTTTAGTTTGGGGAGTTAAAGGAACTGTGCAAATTAAAACGTTAATCTTTTTTAAAAACAAGGATAAAGAATCACCATAAAAAGATTTAAACGGGGTAGATTTTTTGTTTTTACTATATCCAATAACATTAAAATCTAAAGAGTACAATTTTTTTGCTACATCCATTCCCAGATGACCAATACCAAGAATTCCAATATTAACATTTCTTTCATCAATTTCAAATTGAGCCCAATGTTTCTTTTTTTGAGCATAATCATAGTCATACCAATTTCGATGATAATTTAAAACAGCCATTATTATATAATTACTCATTGAAAAAGCCATTTGTTTATCTACAATTCTACATATGGGTATTTTAGATGAAATAGTTTTGTCAGAGATTACATTATCAACTCCTGCACCCATAGAAATAATTAACTTAAGATTCTTAAATTTTGAGAGAATACCATGTTTCTGTTTCCATACCATTGCTAGAGTTACCTCTTCAGGGGTTTTGGTTTTATCTCCAATTAAAATTGGAATTTGAGGATAAAGTTTTTTAAAACTATCAGTCCACTTTTTTGTTGGTATTTCAGGAGCTATAATTACAAATTTCATGAATAATTAAATTTATTTACAGTGATGATCAGCAGCTTTAGTTGCTATCTGTTTATTTGGTTTTATGTTTACTTTGTAACCAAGAGAATTTGCCCATCCTTTAGCGGCTGAAATTAATTTGTGGGACTTAAAGTTTTCATTTTCGTTATAATCCATATCAATTTCAACTTTAACACTAATTTGTTTTGTTAACCATTCAGCAGCATCAATACTATCTTCAGCCTCTTTCCATAATCGTGTCCACATATCATTTATGATCGAGACTTTCTTTTTATTAAGAATATAGTGCACTCCTCTAGTTCCTAATTTATATGCTATTACTGTTGCATAAAAAGTTTTTTTTCCAACACTTTGAGAATCTGATCCAATATGAATTTCAGCATAGGGATATTTTTTTATTATTTCTATAGTGTGCTGAAGAGGATCAATAATTTTTCCTTTTATGTCTTTGAATAACATCATTGTCTAAAACTAAAATAAAAATATTATTTTGGCATATAGTTATAATAGTTTTTAAAATATATTTTGTCAAATTCATATTTTTATTTTGCTTTAGCAGTTGGTGTAGCTTTGGGTGCTTGGGGGTCATATATGGCCGAAAGAAGAAATAGATCTAAAAATTTAGGGTTTTTATTAGGATTCTTATTTGGGGTAATTGGGTTAATTATTATAATGTTATTGGGGACTAAAAAAAATCAAGACTTTTCTGAGGGCCAGAAAAATTGAATATCTTTTTTTAAACTAGAATTTAATGAATAATAAACCGGACAAGTTAAAGCAGCTTTTTCTAAAACTCTACGAATTTTAATGTCAAAAGTCTTTTTAAAATGAATGTGAATAATAATTGAATCTATTCTTCGAGGATTTTCCCCCATTATTTTTTTTACTTCTGCAATTGTACCTCTAATATCAATTTTAAATTGTTTTGCTTTAATGCCCATAATGGTTAAAAGACATGACGCCAATGCAGTAGCTACAGTATCAGTTGGAGAAAAAGCTTCACCCTTTCCATGATTATCTATTGGAGCGTCAGTTATTATAGAGTTGTTGGATGCAACATGAGTAGATTGTGTTCTTAACTCACCCAAATATTTAACCTTACTAGTCAAATTAATAAATATTACAATTGATTAAAGTATAGCTAAAAATAAGTAACTTTAATATCAAACATGTGATTTTAATTAAAAAAATACTATGAAATTAAAATTAGTACTTAAAGTAATATTTTATATAATGTCAATTTTGTCATTTACGGTTGTAGGATTTATGTATACTAATCTAAGTTTTATTGATTGGCCCTATTTATGGGCGGGCATATTTTTTTTTATTATTCCCTTGTTTTTAAATTTTAATAAATATTTAAAAAAATGAAAAAAATATACATACTAATAATTCTAATCTCATTTACAAAAAATTATAGCCAAACTAAAGTTTCTTTAAAAAAGAATTTGATTTCAAATATTGAGGATCAAAAAAATGACTTAATTAAAATTAGTGATAAGATTTGGGCTGCAGCTGAAATTGCCTTTCAGGAAAAAATTTCATCTAAAACATTAATTGATTATGCAAAGCGAAATGGATTTGATGTACAAGTTGGTGTTGCTCAAACTCCAACAGCATTTGTTGCTACTTATGGTTCTGGAAAACCTGTAATTGGAATATTAGGAGAATTTGATGCTCTACCAGGCATTTCTCAAAAAGCTATTCCAGAAAAGATCGCATTGGAAGATGGTGCGGCTGGTCATGGTTGTGGTCATAACCTTTTCGGAACAGCGAGCTTAGGCGCTGCTGTTGCGATAAAAAATCTAATTTCTACTGGAAAACTGAAAGGGACAGTTAAATTCTTTGGAACACCAGCTGAAGAAAAATATTTTGGAAAATTATGGATGGCAAGAGAGGGTCTTTTTGATGATCTTGATATATGTGTAGACTGGCATCCAGCTGATAATATTGAAGCAGATGTTCAGAGTTCTTTAGCATTAATTGATTTTAAAGTAGAGTTTTTTGGGCAAACAGCACATGCTTCTGCCGATCCATGGAATGGAAAAAGTGCTTCAGATGCCCTTGAGCTTTATACTCATGGTATTAACATGTACAGAGAGCATGTTAAACCTACGGTCAGAATTCATTATCATATTCAAGATGGAGGACAAGTTGTTAATGTAGTTCCTGATTATTCTAGGATATGGGTTAGAGTTAGAGATATAAAAAGAGAGGGTATGAATGAAGTATATAAACATGTTAAAAAAATGGCTGAGGGGGCTGCAATTATGGCAAATGTTGATTATAAAATTAATTTAATTTCAGGTATTCATGAAATTCTTCCCAATAGAGCTGGAGGTTTTGCTGTTCAAAAGAATTTAGAGTTTCTTGGAGATATTAAGTACTCTGAGGAGGAGAAAAAATTTGCATATAAAATTCAAGAAGCTACAGAAAAACCTATGGTAGGAATTGATGGTAAAATAAAACCAATGAGGCCTACAGAGGAGAAACCAATGGGTGGTTCTACAGATGTTGGAGATGTTAGTTTTTTAGTTCCAGTTGTAAGGCTTGGAGTTACAACAGCACCAAAGGGAACACCCTGGCACTCATGGGCTGTTGTTGCTTCTGGAGGGATGTCAATAGGTCATAAAGGTATGATATTTGCTTCTAAGGCATTAGGGATGACAATGATAGATTTATTTACAAACTCTAAATTAAGGGAAGAAATAAAAAAAGAATTTAAATTAAGAAAAGGTGATTATGTATATGAACCAATGCTTCCTCCAGGACCTCCTCCAATTGGTGAGGAATAAATATTTTAAATCCATGATCTTTTGATCATTTCTTTATTTACCCTTTTTGAAAGGTAAATTACGGCAACCATATTAGGAATTGTCATTAAAGCAAATGATAAATCTATCAGACCAATTACTAACTCTACAGTAACAACTGAAGAGAGGATAATAGTAAAAATATATAGATAGTTGTAAAAATGCCCGTATTTTATACTAGTTAAAAATCCAAAACATTTTACTCCATAATATGAATAAGTTAATAAGGTAGAAATTCCAAAAACAAAAACCATTAACATTAATAATTCATCACCAAAACCAAAGAAGAGTAACCTAAAAGCTTCTAATGTAAGAACAATTCCATTTAAACTTTCATCAAGATAAGCTCCACTTATAATAACTATTAAACCAGTAATTGTACAAACTAAAATTGTATCTAGAAGAGGGCCTAACATAGCTACAAGACCTTCATTAGTTCCAAGTTTTGACTGTGATTGACCATGGTACATTGGAGCATTACCAACACCACTTTCATTTGAAAAAACAGCTCTGCGAACACCTAAAATGATAAGTCCCCAAAATCCACCAGTTACAACTGTGTTTATATTGAAAGCTTCTATAAAAATTAATTTAAAAGTTGGAAAAACGAGATTATAGTTGTACAACAAAATAAATAAACCCATAAAAAAGTATAACCCTACCATCAATGGGACAAGACTTGAGGTTACTTTAACAATTTTTTTTAAACCACCAAAAATGACGAAAGAACTTATTAGAGCCAATATAATTCCTGTGATTAATTTCCACTGAAAATCACCAAGTGAAATATAATCATTTGGGTTAATTACATTAATATATGTTTGGGTTAATTGATTTGCTGTAAATGCTGGAAGAACTCCAAAAAGTCCGGCAATTGAAAAAAATATAGCTAAAAATTTACCCCAATTTTTAATTCCTAATGACATATAATACATTGGTCCTCCTAGAATAGTTCCATCATCGTTTGATTTTCTTATTTGAACTGATAAAGAGCACGAGTAGAATTTAATAATCATTCCTATAATTGCGGTGACCCACATCCAAACTAAAACTCCAGGACCACCCATATGAATAGCTATGGCTACCCCAGAAATATTTCCTAAGCCTACAGTAGCGGCTAATACTGCAGATAAAGCTTCAAATCTAGAAATACCTTTATTTTTATTTTTAGAAAGAAGCAAATTAAAAGCGAATTTGATTTTTGTTAATGGATAAAGCTTACTAGCAATACATAAATAAATTCCACCACCTAAAACGGCTATTAACATAAACCATTCTAATGAACTAATTAACTGGTTTAAAATATTCTCAATTATTGTTATAAAATCATTCACATTGAAAAGTAGTTATTAAATTTTGTTTTAAAAAAAAAAAATTGAAACTTTAATTAAAATTAATTTTTATGCAAAATAGAAGAAATTGGATTAAATCATCATTAGCACTGGGGGGTGTTTTAGTTTCTCCATCAAATTTTTTGACTTCTGAAGAAATTGAATTATTTAGGCCTAGAGACCTAGAAAAAGTAGTCAAGCTTAGTTCAAATGAAAACCCTTATGGTCCATCAAAAAAAGTGAGAGATGTTATTAATAAATCATATAATTATGCCTGTAGATACCCATATTCTTATTCTGATGATTTAGAGGAAATACTAGCAAAAAAGCACGGTGTATCAAATGAAAGTGTTATTGTTACTGGGGGTTCAACTGAAGGGCTGAAGATTACGGGACTCACATTTACAAGTAATGGAGGAGAAATAATATCAGCTAAACCAACTTTTCTTGCTATGATGGATTTTGCTAAACAATGGGGGGCTTCCATAAACTGGGTTCCTGTAAAATCAGATAAAGGATACGATTTGTCTGAAATTGAAAATAGAATTTCCAAAAAAACAAAACTTATTTTTTTATGTAATCCAAATAATCCTACTGGAACTTTAATTCCATCAAAAAAATTATATGACTTTTGTGAAACAGCAGCTAATAAGACAATTGTTTTTAGTGATGAAGCTTATTATGATTATATAGAAGATCCTAATTATCCATCAATGATTGATCTAATTAAAAAGAATAAAAACATAATTGTTTCAAAAACATTTTCCAAAGTTTATGGAATGGCAGGACTGAGAGTTGGGTATTTAATTGCAAAACCTGAACTCGCAAAAAAAATTAGAGAAAATATTGTTGCAAGGAGTAATGTTCTTGGAATTGAAGCGGCTAAAGAAGCTCTTAATGATAAAGAATTTTATACTTTTTCTCTAAAGAAAAATAAAGAATCAAAACAAAGGATATATTCTTTATTAGATGAAATAAATTTAAATTATGTTAAGTCTCATACTAATTTTATTTTCTTTCACTCAAAAAGAAATATAAAAGAATTGGGACCACAAATGATTAAAAAAGGAGTTAGAATAGGTAGGCCTTTTCCTCCATTTTATGATTGGTGTAGGATTAGCACGGGTACATCAATTGAAGTTGAAAGATTTATTAAAGGAATGAAAGAATTATATACTTGATGTTATTTTTCTTTAACTATTATATAGGTTGCTTTAACTCCTGTTGCTAAATTCCATCTGTTTGAACCTATTAAATTTCCCTGATCATCAAAAACTCTTACCTCTGCTGTATTTGGACCTGATGTCCCTTGATTGAGTGCAACAAAATCTATCTTATTAAAACCAACTATTAGATTTAAAGAGAGGGCAACAAATTGTTCTCTAAGTAAAATTCTTGAAATAACTTCTTTATCATTTAACATTATTTTAATTAAATCACCATCTGGGGATTCATGATCTCGTAAGGCAATTTGAACAAATTCACCGTTATTTTTAAAATCTCCTAAGTATTTATCAACTCTAAAATTATTTGGGTTTTGATTTTCTTCTTTTTTCTTGTTTAGTTTTTTTAAATATTTTTTACTAGGATCAATAAATTCCTCATTTGGGTTATTATTTGGGTTTTTTTTGAAAGGATCTTTTTTTAAAAATGGACTTTCTTCTTTTGGAGAAAATAGATTAGGAGAATTATTTTGATTTGGAATAAAAATTTTTTTAGTGACATTCTCAGAATTTATTTGAGCACTAACTTGATGATTTAAAATTAGCATTAATAAGAATATATAAGAATATGATATATTTTTTTTTAAAATCATTTTAGAATTTAAAACTAACTAGTAAACTTTTTAATTATTAATAATTTTAGGACCAATTTAAGTATAATAATTTTATATTTAACATCTTAAAATTATAAAGAAATGCAGTTATCTACTCTTGATTGGTCAATACTTATAGTCTTTTTTGTTATACTTTTATCTATCGGTTTTTTTGCTTCAAAAAAAGCAGGCAAGAGTGTAAATGAATTTTTTCTTTCAGGAAGAAATATGCCATGGTGGCTTTTAGGAATTTCAATGGTAGCTACTACTTTTTCAGCAGACACTCCCAATCTTGTAACAGATATAGTAAGAACAAATGGTGTTTCTGGTAATTGGGTATGGTGGGCTTTTTTATTAACTGGAATGCTTACAGTTTTTGTATATGCTAAGCTTTGGAGAAGATCGGAGGTTTTAACTGATCTAGAGTTTTATGAGTTAAGATATGGTGGAAAAGGAGCAGCTTTTTTGAGAGGGTTTAGAGCAGTCTATTTAGGGGTTTTTTTCAATATTATGATTATGGCATCAGTTTGTTTAGCTGGAATAAAAATAGGGAGTGTTATGCTTGGACTAACTCCAACACAAACACTTTTAATTGCATCTTCAGTAACGGTACTATATAGTTCTTTGGGAGGATTAAAAGGTGTTATTTTAACAGATTTTTTTCAGTTTACTCTCGCTATGATCGCTACATTTTGGGCAGCAGCAGTAATTGTTAATTTACCTGAGGTTGGGGGATTGGAAGAACTTATTTCTCATCCTGAAATTCTTCCAAAATTAGATTTAATTCCTGATATTTCTGATAGGGAGTTATTTTTAGTAGTCTTTCTCTTACCTATAGCTGTTCAGTGGTGGAGCGTTTGGTATCCTGGAGCAGAACCTGGCGGAGGAGGATATGTTGCTCAAAGGATGCTTTCAGCAAAGGATGAAAATCATGCAGTTTGGGCTACCTTACTTTTTAATTTTATGCACTACGCTGTTAGACCATGGCCATGGATTTTAATTGCCTTGGCATCTTTAATTGTGTTTCCTAATCTTGACGATTTACAGTTGGCTTTTCCAGAAATTAGTAAAAGTATAATTGGCCATGATCTTGCTTATCCAGCTATGATGACTCTTTTACCATCAGGTCTTTTAGGGCTTCTTTTAGCTTCTTTAGCTGCCGCTTTTATGTCAACAATTGCCTCACACTTAAACTGGGGTTCATCTTATGTTGTTAATGATTTCTATAAAAGATTTTTTGAGCCCGAGGCGTCAGAGAAAAAACTAGTTTTATTGGGTCGAATTACTACTGTTTTGTTAATGCTTTTTTCTTGTTTAGTGGCTCTTTTATTAAGTAATGCCTTGCAAGCATTTGCTATTTTATTACAAATAGGCGCAGGCACGGGATTACTTTTCATTCTAAGGTGGTTTTGGTATCGAATTAATATCTATAGTGAAATATCTGCTATGATTATTTCTTTTCTAGTGGCTTTTTATCTTCAAATTATTCATCCAAGAATAGGTTTTGATCCAATATCTACTGAAGGCCAATTAATTTTAGGGGTCGCTATTACAACATTTTCATGGATATTAATAACTTACATGACTCCTGAGGAAGATAAAGAAGTATTAAGAGATTTTTATAAAAAAATCCAACCAGGGGGCAAAGGTTGGAAAAAAGTAGTAGACAAAGCCAAAGATGATGGCATAGATTTAATAGGGAAGAAAGAAGCTTGGGATGTTCCTACTGGAATTTTATGTATGATACTAGGATGTTTTTTTATATATAGTATTCTTTTTTCAATAGGATATTTCCTTTATTCAGAATATACTTTTGCTATAATATTACTTACAGTATCTATTGTTTCATTATTCTTTTTACAAAAGGCTTGGAAGAGATTAAAAATGCATTAACCAATTATTATTCCAGCAATTGATGCTGATATTAATGAAACAATTGTTCCAGCAATCATTGCTTTTAAACCGAGTTCTGTAAGCATTTTTCTTCTTTTAGGAGCTATTATACCTATTCCACCTATTTGAATTCCTATCGAAGCAAAATTGGCAAAACCACAGAGCATGTAAGTTGCCATAATTACAGATTTTTGATAAGTAAAATGAATATTACTATTTATGTTTTTTAGATCAACAAGCTGAGTATATCCAACAAATTCACTTGCCACGAGTTTAATTCCTAATAATTGCCCCATTATTGTGATATCCTCTTTAGCAACTCCAATTAACCACATCAGAGGTGCAAATAAATATCCCAATAAAAATTCAATAGAAAAGGAATCGTAGATAGTATTATTTTCTATCCATGAGTTAATTCCAAAAAGATTTCCAAAACCAGATAAACCACCATTAATCATAGCTATTAAAGCAAGGAAAACTAATAGCATTGCTCCAACATTTACGGCCATTTTAATTCCTTCGCTAGTTCCTGCTGAAATTGAAGATAAAAAATTATCACCAATACTTACATTTGAAACATCAATTTCTGATACAATATTTTCAGTTTGAGGATAAATTATTTTAGAGATTACAATAGCACCGGGAGCAGCCATAACTGAGGCAGCTAACAAACTTTTTGCAAATTCTAATTTTAGAATAGGGTCATCTCCTCCTAAAAATCCTATATAAGCTCCTAATACACTTCCTGCTACTGTAGCCATTCCACCGACCATAACTAAAAATATTTCTGATCGATTCATTTTATTTAGATATCCTTTAATTAATAATGGAGCTTCAGTTTGACCTAAAAAAATATTACCAGCAACAGATAGACTTTCTGATCCTGAGATATTTAGAAGTTTTGTTAAAAACATGGCAAATAATTTTACTATTTTTTGAATAATATTGAAGTAGTATAAAATTGATGTTAGGGCCGAAAAAAATATTATAATAGGTAATGCCTGAAAAACAAAAATAAAACCATATTTTGAAGTATCAGCTAGTTCTCCAAAAAGCATTTCAATTCCTGAACCAGTATATTCTAGGAGTTTTACAAAAAAAACTCCTATTGTTTCAAAGAGTGATTTTATTACAGAAATTTTCAAAACACTAACAGCAATTAAAATTTGTAATGAAAGTCCTATAAAAACTGTTTTCCATTTAATTTTTCTTTTATTATTACTAAGTAAATAAGCGAATAAAAGAAGTATAAAAATTCCAGAAATACCTCTAAAAAAAGATTCCAATGAGATACCGTTATTAGGAATTAGGTCCATTTAAATTAAATATTTAATAGTTTTTATTTTTTTTTTTGTTTCTCTAAAATTTTTTTTGCTTTAACAATCGATTTTATTAGTGTACTTTTTGTTTCAATATATTCAATTAAATCTTTAACCTTTTCCTCATTTTTATTTTTCTCATATAATTTTTGTTTTTCTTCAGCAATTGTTTCTTTAATATCTTTGTATGTTTTTACAATAAAAGCTATAATTATAAATACAGCAGCAATTAAAACAACAGTTTCTTCTAAATCGTTTAAATACATGATTTTATCTAGATATAGATTTAATTTTAATAAGTTAGGTTTTTTTGATCATATTCTTTTAATATCAATTATATTTTGTTTTAACATATTTAATGGTCAACAAAAATCAATAACCTCCACTATTACTTTATCAGAAGTGGTAATTAATTCTTTAAATAATCCATCAAACTATAGTTTAACTCCATTTTCCGTTACAAAAATTGATTTTCAAAATCAACAATCAATTAAACAACAAAATTCTTTTAACGAGTATTTGACAAATATACCGGGTCTTTTTGCTTTAAATGCAAATAATTTTGCCCAAGATTTAAGAGTTTCTATAAGAGGTTTTGGTTCTAGGGCTGCATTTGGGATAAGAGGGATAAAAATTATTGTAGACGGAATACCTGAGACAACTCCTGATGGACAAGGTCAAATTGATAATTTACCATTATCATTAATAGACAATATTGAAGTAATAAGAGGGCCCTCATCGAGTATTTATGGCAATGCTTCAGGAGGGGTAATTTTTATATCTACATTTGACAGTATAAAAGGAGGATTCCCCCAATTTAGATCGACCTTTGGGTCTTATGGTATGAAAAGGCTTTCTTTTGATGCCAGAATACATGGAAAAAAGACATTAGCAATTTTTCATCAAAATTTTATTAAACAAAATGGCTTTAGAGACCATAGTAAATACAGCCAAAGAATATTTAATTTGAAGGTTAAACACAAATTATCTCAGAACACAAAATTAGATTGGCAATTAAATTATACTAATAGTCCATTGGCTCAGGATCCAGGAAGTTTAGATTTTGAATCTTTAAAAAATAATAGAAAATCTTATAGACAAAGAAATAAAGATTATGACGCTGGAGAAAAAATTAAACATTTTAAGACAGGATTAAATTTGAAAACTAGTTTAAGAAATAATTTATTACTTAATAATTATATTTTTTATTCTAAAAGAGATTTTGATGGAAAATTGCCATTTAAAAATGGAGGGATTATAGATTTAGAAAGAAACTATTACGGCTTTGGAAGTAGCTTAGATTTTAGTAAAGAAAAAAATCAATTTAAACATAAAACTAAATTTGGAATAGAATATTTATCGCAAGAGGATCAGCGAGATAGATATGAAAACAATTTTGGTGAAAAAGGTTTAATCACTTTTTCTCAATTAGAGTTTTTTAAAAATTTTGGCATATATCTTTTATCAAATTTAAATTTTAAAAAGTTATTTTTTCAGTTAGGATTGCGTTACGATAATCAAAATATTGGAACTAATGAAATTGGTAATGACATTTATTACAGTTCAATTAACCCTAGTATTGGAGTAAGTTATTTGGCAGGTCAAAAAAATAGAATTTTTGCAAATTTTTCGACAAGTTTTGAATCACCTTCATTAAGTGAACTTTCCTCAAACCCTTCTGGAGAAGAAGGTCTAAATAAAGAATTAAACCCTTCAAAAGCAAAAAATTATGAAATAGGGTGGAGATTTTTTGGAAAAAATATTATTGTTGAAACAACTCTATTTTATATTAATTCATCTAATGAATTATTGCCATATGAATTAGAAGAATTTCCAGGCAGGTCTTTTTATAGAAATGCAGGTTCGACTAATCGAACTGGAGTAGAAGTGTCTTATAAAAGATCTTGGAAAAAATTTAATATGATTAGATCATTAAGTTATGCAAAATATATTTTTGATGATTATATAAAAAAAGGTGAAGATTTAAGTGGAAAAAATATTCCAGGGATTCCAAGTATGACAAGAAATTTTGAATTGAATTATGAAAATAATGGATGGAAAGCCCAATTTAGTTACAATAATATTGGAAAATTTTATGCTGAAGATGAAAATCAAGTTAAGATTGATTCATACAGCATTTTTAACTTTCAATCAAGTAAAACTTTTTATAATAATTGGGGAGAAATATTGATATCTGGAGGAGTAAAAAATATTTTAAACAAAGATTATTATGATAATATCCGAATTAATGCATTTGGCGGAAGGTATTATGAGGCTGCGCCAGGAAGGAATTTTTTTACTAGTTTAATGGTTAAATTATAAAATAGGTGAGAAGGTATAAAGTATATTTTTTTTTAATTCCTTTATTTTATTTTCAAATAATTATAGGACAAAAAAGTTCTTTTAGTATTAATATTCTTGGCACAATTCAAGATGGAGGATCTCCTCATATTGGTTGTAATAAAAAATGTTGTAAACTATTATCTCAAGAAGAAAAAAATAAAAGATTAGTAAGCTCTTTGGGTTTAGTTGACCTAGAAAACAATAAGTTTTTTTTATTTGATGCAACTCCAGACATTGAAAAACAAATAAGGTTATTAAATAATAATTTTAAAAAACAATTAAAACTTGAGGGAATTTTTTTAACCCATGCTCACATAGGTCATTATTCTGGTTTAATGTATTTGGGCAAGGAAGCATTGGGAGCCAATAGGGTAAATGTTTTTGCTATGCAAAGAATGTCAAATTTTTTAAAAAATAATGGACCTTGGTCTCAGCTTGTGGATGACCAAAATATTTTGATAAAAAAAATGACAGAAAATAAAAATGTAGTCTTAAATAAAAATATTTCGGTAATTCCAGTTAAGGTTCCTCACAGGGATGAATTTTCAGAAACAGTCGGGTTTTATATTAAAGGAATAAACAAAACAGCTTTATTTTTGCCAGATATTGATAAGTGGAATAAATGGAATAAATCGCTTATTAAAGTTTTGAAAGACGTAGATTTTGCTTTTATTGACGCAACTTTTTATGATAATAAAGAAATAAATAATAGGGATATTTCAGAAATACCTCATCCTTTTGTTATAGAGACAATGAATTTATTAAAGGATTTATCAATTTCAGAAAAAAAAAAAATTTATTTAATACATTTAAATCATACTAATCCTCTTCTAGACGCTTCAAGTCAAGAATATAAAAAAGTCATAAATTTTGGATTTAATATTGCTCAGATTGGCATGAGTTTTTATTTGTAATATAAAATGAAATCATGAAAATTCACACTTTAATCATTTGTTGTTTTTTAAATATCTTTTTTTCTTTTTCTCAAAAATTCAATAAAAGAATTGAAAGAAAGATAAAAAAAATTGAATCTTTAGAAGGGGCTCATATTGCTATTAGTCTAATGGATTTAAATAGCGGGAAAAAATTAGCTGCAATTGATGAGAATAAATATATGAACCCGGCTTCAAATACTAAACTTTTAACTTTTTTAGCTTCTATTAATTCTTTTGACAGTATTCCTTCCATTAAATATTATATTGAAAACGACACAATATTAAATTTTAAATCTACTGGTTTTCCATTATTACTTCATCCTATTTATCAAGATTTAAATCTTTTTAAATTTTTTCAAAATGATTATCGTTTGGTTTACCATAATTCAAAAGAAGAAATACCAAAATATGGCCCTGGTTGGTCTTGGGATGATTATAATCATTACTTCTCTTCAGAGATTAGTAAGTTTCCAATTTACGGAAATGCTGTTTCTTTTTATAAGGATTCTTTAAGTTCAAATATTGAAACATTCCCTAAGTATTTTAATAATAAATTAAAATTTGTTGATGCAGATGATGAGACTTTAATAGAAAGGAATAAGGACAAAAATTTTTACACAATTAATAGGAGAAATTGGAAAATAAAAGATTCAATTAAAATGCCTTTTATAACTTCTGATTCATTATTTACAAATTTGTTATCTCTAGCTCTTAATAAGAGTGTAGATGTTATAGATGAAAAATATAATTCAAAAATTAATTGGGAGACTTTATATACTAATTACGATAAAAACCTCTACAAAGCACTACTTCAGAACAGTGATAATTTAATAGCTGAATCATTACTTCTAATTATTAGCAATGATAAGTTCCAATCTTTTGATCGCAATCTTGCAATTGAGTTTTTTAAAAATGAATGGTCTTCTTTTTTAAAGGATCCACTTATTTGGGTTGATGGATCTGGAGTTTCAAGATATAATCTTATTACCTCAAGAAATCTTATTTCTGTTTTATTTGAAATACACAAAAAAATTGGATGGAAAGGAGTTAGTAATTTATTTCCAGTTGGAGGAATTTCAGGAACAATAAAAGATTATTATAAATTAAAAAACAAACCATTTGTTTTTGCAAAGACAGGAACATTAAGAAACAATCATAATTTATCTGGATTTTTAATTGGAAAATCAAAAAAGAAACTTATTTTTTCAATTATGGTTAATCACCATAAAAGTTCTAGCACAGAGGTTAAAAAAGGAATAGCAGATTTACTTTTTTATCTTAGAAAAAGACTTTAATTTTTTTTTTGAAGAGTCTTTGCTAATTTTTCTGTTTCTTCTAAAACCCTTAGTAAATTCCCACTCCAAATTTTTCTTATTTCATTTTCAGAGTATCCTCTTTTTACAAGTTCAAGAGTTACATTAAATGTCTGAGAAGTATCCTGCCAACCTTTAATTCCTCCTCCTCCATCAAAATCTGAACTTATTCCCACGTGATCAATACCAATTAAATTTTTAATATGATCTATATGGTCAACAAAATCAGAAACATCAACTGGTGGATTTAATTCTGGATTTTCAAGATGAGCCTCATGTTTGACTTTATTTACAAATTCGTCTAAAGCAACAACATGGACTACTCCTCCATTTTCTTTAATCCATTTAAGTTGCTCATTATCAAGATTTCTTGGATGATTACTAAGATGTCTGGCAGAAGAATGAGAGGCAATTACCGGAGCTTTAGTGTGTTTGATTGTTTGACGAATAGCTTCTTTAGAGGGGTGAGAAATATCTACCATCATTCCATAATAGTTCATTTTTTCAATGATTTGTTTTCCAAGCTCACTAATTCCATAATGCAAACTAGTATTATCAAATTCACCAGTATTAGAATCTGATAATTGATTATGACCGTTATGCGCAAGAGACATATATCTTGCCCCCATATCATAGAATTTTTTTACATAAGCTGTATCAAGTCCAACAGGATAGGCATTTTCTACACCAATCATAGCAACTTTTTTCCCTTTTTCTATTATTTGTTTTATTTCATGTGATGAGGTTGCCAATTCAATTTGATCTGGAGCATATAAATAAACTAATCTTTGAATCGCATTAAATTTTGAAAACGCATTTTCTTTTGCTTTTAAATAACCATTATTATTTAAAGCCCCCTGTTTTGTATAGACAATTAACCAAGAAACATCAAGGCCTCCTTTAATCATTTTCGGAAGATTTACCTGGTTTTTAGTATCTATTGAATAGTTATAAGTACTCTTAAAGTTTTTTACATCAATATCATTGTGCGTATCAATAGTAATTACTTTTTCATGAATTTCTTTAGCTTGATCAAAAAGTGCAGTATCATCATTTTTACAGCTAATTATAAAAAAAAAGTATAGAAAGTACAAAGCTATTCTCATAAAGTAATTTTTATACAATTTAGTTAAGCTTATTTAAATAGGCTTAAAATATAAAAAAAAAACAAATAATTAAGTAAAGATGATGAGTTTGGCATCATCTTTGCACTTAGTACTTTGCATTTTGAGTCTAAATGTGCTTTAAAGTGTTGAATTTCCTAGGATTTTTAACGTTTTTAACTAATTAAAATTTAAAATGCAAACAAATATTAATTTAATTAAATTTTTATCAAATGAAAAAATGTTTATTAAGTATTTTGGCTGGAGCACTTTTAATAGTGAGCTGTCAAAATTATGATGATCAGTTTGATGATTTAAACAGCCAAATTACGGCTCTTGCTTCGCAAGTTGCTGGGTTGTCTAAAGTTCAGTCTGATCTTACAGCACTTCAAGGAACTGTTTCTTCACTGCAGGGCAATATTGCTTCTTCAGTAGATTCAGCTCTAGCTAGTGGACTTGCTGGTATTAACGCGGCTGTGGATAATCTTCAAAGCCAAATTGATGGAATTGCTTCTTCTGAAGAAGTTGCTTCTATTCAATCTGACGTTACTGCTGCGCAAGCTGATTTAACTGAATTATTAAACAATAGTAATGTATTTACTGGAGATTTAACTGTAACTACAGCTAGCCAATTAAACGCGGCTTTAGCTTATGGTACTAAAATTGCCATTGTAAATGGTAATGTTGATTTCCAAGTTGATGCATCTATGAATATTGATTCAGTTCAAAAAGTAATTGGTAGACTAGGAACTGTAGTAAAAGATTTTTCTTACGTTGCAGCTTCTTCTTCTGTTTCTGCTGTTACTTTTGATAATATCACAGGTGTTACATCACTTACGATTAAGCAAGCTGGAGACTATAGCTTTAAAGGTTTAGAGTCTGCTACTAATGTTTTTCTTAATGATGGATTTAAGAGCAAGGTGAAAATTATTCACTTTGGTGCTCTTAAGACTGTAACTAAATTTACTACAGTTACTTCAACTGGTTCTGATGATCATGCAATCATTTTCCCTAAGGTTACTGAATTGCATTTGACTTCACTTCAAAGATATGCTGGAACATCTTCTGGTAACCCTTTAAAATTACATATTGATGAGGGTACTGTTTCTGCTCCTACTGTTATTGCAATGGGTGCTTTAGAAGATAAAGATGCTTCAGGAAAGCAATCAGATCTTAATTTAAGTATTGAAGGACCAAATTCAGTTGCTATCACAAAAATTACTGATGGTACAATTAAGGTAAGAAATGTTATTACTGCTTCAATAAATGGATTTACTGGAGGCATTACCGTTATGGATGGTGTTCAGAATTTCTCAGCAGATAATGTTACTTCTTTAACTCATTCAGCGGCTAATGATCTTAAATCACTTGATATTACTGGTGTTGTTGATCCTGATACTGCTGCTGCTAGTCAAGCTGCTGGTCTTCCTGCGATTTCTTTCACTTCTGGTAACAATGGTGATATAGAAACAATTAAGCTTAGAGGTGCTTTTAAAAGCTTAAACTCTGACAATGCTGGAAGCTTAACTTCTGTTGACGTTGCTGGTGCTGATATTGGAGGTGCTATTACACTTACTTCTAATACGGACCTAGTTACTCTTGATGTTACTGGTACTAAAATGGCTTCTATCGATATTGATACAAATGCTGACTTAGAGTCTGTTAATCTTAATGGTACTTTTAGAGCTGCTATTGGTTCAACTGCAATCGATGGAGAAGTTGATATTACTGGAAATACTTCTTTAGCTGCTGTTACTTTAGGTATGGCTGGTCTTGAAAATCTTGAGATTACTAACAATGATGATTTGGTTACTATTGCTTCAACATTAACTACTGTTGGTGCTACAGGTACTCCAGAACTATTAATCTACGATAATGATTTTATAGCAACTGCTGTAACTGATGACGAAGAAGCTGTTGGTATTACTAGTGAAGAGGGTAAAGCTAATGATGCTGGTACTTTCACTACTGTTTCAGGTATGGAAACTTTGAAAGCATATATTGATGCTGTAATGGCAAAAACTGGAGGAACTGCTGCAGTTTACTGGGATTCAGTAGAATCTTATAAGACTGAAGACGGTACTGAAACTGCTGATTATGTATATTCAGCTGCAACAATTGCTACTACTAAGCAATTATGGATTGCTAAGAAAGAGGCTGATAATTCAGTTGCTGGATCAGGTGCTACAAAATCTAAGAAAGCTTGGACTGTTGACGGAGTCTCTGACGGACACCTTTTAACATTAATAAACAACAGTACTTCTATTTTTGCTGGTGGAACTGGTGAAACTTATGTTGCTGATTCAAATACAGGAAGTGGTCTAAGACTATCTGGAAACCAAGCATTAGATTTAGCTTCTATTCTTAATGCTCAGCACATAACAAGAGCTGCAGCTACAGAGGTAACTCTTACTGCTGCTGCAGGTGGAAATAATGGGAATACTATTACAATTTCTACTTTAAGTGCTACATTAGGAGCTTCTGGAACTGTAACAGGTGAAAGATATACTACTGGTGCTGCAAGAACTGCTGCTAGTTCTGCTGTAACTATTGCTGGTTATAATGCTGCTAACTTTATGGATTCTGACGATTATGTTACTTTAACTGTTGGTTCAAACTCTGTTACTGCGACTGGTCAAGGTACACAAGCGTTAGCTGCTGCTGTTGCAACTGCATGGCAAGCTAAGTATGGTGTTGCTGGTACAGCTTCATCTTCTTCTAATGCTACTGTAACTACTGATGGATTCTCTGGAACAATAACTATTGCAGGTTATAGGCACTCAGGTGGTAATAATACTGCTATAGGTTTTTCAGTTACTGCTAGTGGAACTGCTGGAACAGGTAATGCTGCAGAGGGTGTAGAATATGTAATTGGAGCTACTAGATCTGATGGTGACAACAAATTAATTTCTACTGCTGTTATTGTTGCACTTGAATCAACTGTTGCAGGTACTTTACTTAATAAGATAGTAAGTGCAACTCTTGTAGGATCTTCAACTGTTGCTGAATTAACTACATCAGCTCTTGCTAATAGCACTGCTGCTACTGAAAAAACTGGCTGGAGAGCTGCTCATGAAGATGCTCCTGATGCTAGAAATGCAGAGGATGCTGTAGGCGGAACTGCAAGTTCAGCTGTAACATTTACAAGAACTCACTGGTTTAATTAATAGTGATTTCAATTAATTCTTAAAGTTTTTAGGAATTAATTATTAAGATAAAAACCCCCTATTTTATAGGGGGTTTTTTTATTTTTACAATAATCTCTTAAAATTTTATTTTGAACAATACTGATACATTTATTAATCAACTGGTATTTAAAATACTTATTGCAGTCAGTATTTGTTCGTATTTTATTCCAAACTTGGGAGCTCATGATAGGATTGGCCCTCAATGGCTTGCAATTAGTATTATTAATCCCATTATATTTTTGTATTTAATTTATTTAAAAAAATCTATTTTGTTTATTAATAGATTATTTTCAAATAAAGGTGTTTTATTTTACAGTTTTTTTTTAATTTTTTCTTTTATTTCAATTATTAAATCTGAAAATTTACCAGAATCTATAATTACCTTTTCAAATTATTTTTCCATATTTTTTTGTCTTCTTAACCTTATAATATTAAACGGGTTATTAATTAATCCAAAGAAATTTTTTGTAGAATTAATATTGATGATATTTTTGGCAGAAGTATGGTTGTCCTTTTATCCAATGTTAAAGGATATTTCCTCTTTTGGTGGAGTTATTGCTAGAAGTAAAAACTATATTGGGGCTTCTGCCAATGTTAATGTAACTTCATTTTCATTAGTCTTTAAATTACCTTTGGTATTATATTATTTACAAACAAGGAAGAAATTTCTTTCAAAGTTCTTAGTTCTATTATTAATTTTAATTTCTCTTTTTGTAATTATTATCTTAAATAGCAGAGGAGCTTTTTTAGGAATTTTAGTTGTGTTTTTACTATATTTTTTTTCAATTTTTTATTTAAAAAAAGATCAAGCTTTAAAATTAAAATTATTGAATTCTAGTTTAATAATTATTGCCTTTGTTTTTTCTGTTCTCTTATCTAATTTATCATTGAATTCTAGACCTGAAAATAATAAAAAAAATGCTAATTATACTTTTTACGATAGAGCTTCTACAATTTCTTTAAGCACAAAAGATGGATCTGTTGATCAAAGGTTGAGATTTTATAAACATGCATTAAATTCAATATCAAAAAATATTTTTTTTGGTATAGGTATTGGTAATTGGAAATTAGTTTCTATAAAATATGATAGAGAAAACATTCAGCAGTATATAATTCCATATCATGCTCATAATGATTTTCTTCAAATAGGTTCCGAAAGTGGAGTCTTAGCCATGATTTCTTATATCCTAGTTTTTATATTTATAGTTTTGATGTTATATAATCTTTATTTAAAAGAAAAGGATAAGATTTTTTCTATTCTTATATTTTCTTCAATAATTATATATTTATTAGATGCATCATTAAATTTCCCTATCGCAAGGCCTATAAGTCAACTTTCTTTAATTTTATTTTTTGCATTGATTATCAACTTAAATCAATTGAATAAAATTCATTTAACTAATTTTAAAATTCCTCAAAATATAATTTTAATATTCCTATTGTTTTCCTCACCCTTGGCAATCTATTCGAGTTATAAAAATTTTATTTCCTTAAAAGATCAATATATCTTATTTAGCGATTATAATGGTGACACAAAGATTTTAACAACTAAAAATATTCATTTAGCACAAGAAACTTTTCCAAGTTTAACGGCAACAGTTTTACCAATAAATGAGTTAAAAGCAAATTATTTTATCCAAGAGGGAAAACATCAAAAAGCTATAGAGTTGTTAGGTAAAAAAAATTTAAACCCTTATTCTGGATTTAGAGAAAATTTAATGGTTCAAGCATATAAGGGTTTAAAAATTGATGATAGTGTTTATAAATATATTCGAACAGCATTTTATAAACTTCCTTCAAATGCTTCACATTCTACACAATATTTTAATGAATTAAGAAAAAGAAAAGATTTAAAAGAAATTGATAATGCATTTAGTATTATAAATATTAAATTACCATTAGTATGGAAGGCTTATTTAAATGCAAAAAGTGAGGTTTATGGACCCGGAAATCAAGAGATGAAAAAAACTGTTGATTCATTAATTAAAGTTTATCCTAATGATCAAGATTTTAAAGAACTATCAAAATTTATAAATATTGGAAAATTTAAATTTGCAAAGAGTATTGAAGCGTCTATAATTGGAGAAGATAATTTTAATCAAAAAAGGTTTAGTCTTGCAATTGAAAATTATTTAGAGGCAATTAAATTTGACCCATCAGAGTATAGTTTTTATGAGAGTATAGCTATTTGTTATCAACAAATAGGTGATACTTATAATGCTTATAAATATTTTGATATTGTTATTGATTCATTAAATCCTAGAACTGGAAAATCTGAGTTTTATAAGGGAGTTAATTTAGTTAAAGACAAGAATTATAAAAAGGGATGCTCGTTGTTAAAAAAATCAATGAGTTATGGATTTTCTGGAGCTAAAAATGTTTTAGATCAGTTTTGTAATTAATTATCTTTTTTTACCCCAATTTTTTCCCCAATAAAGGTTTCCATTTTCATCAAATTTTTGCCAAACACCAACACCCTCTCCATTTTTATAATAACTCAATTGTTTAATTTTTCCAGTATTATAAAAATATTTCCATTCCCCGGTTTTTTTCCCTTTATTGTATTGTCCTTGTGTTTCTATTTTTCCATTTTCATAATAAAACTTCCATGCACCGTGATAATTCCCTTTTAGATATTCTCTTTTACTTCTTATATCTCCATTTTCATAAAAGAATTTACATTTACCAGTTAATGGTTTTCCATTATATCCAACGATTTTTTTTTCAAAATTTATCCATTCAATTTTAGTACAATCAATTTTAGAACAGCTAAAATTGAAAACTACTATTGTTGCAAAAAAAATTTTTTTCATTTAAAAAGCATTAGACATGCAAAAATAAAAAATATTGAAATGAATTGTATTACTATAACTACTAAATAATGAGATTTGACAACATTTAATATTTTATGATGAATATGGTTTTTATCGGCAATAAATGGAGACTTCTTATTATAAATACGAAGAATAAAAACTCTAAGCAAATCAATTAAAGGATATATTATTATTAATATTGATAAAAGAGCTTTATTTAAATTGAAAAAAGAGACAGTTACATAATCCTTACTTAAAACATAAAAGATATAAATAGAAATAAATGTTCCTAAAAGTAATGACCCTCCATCACCTAAAAAAATTTTTTTATTTTTTTTATAGTTGAAAAAGTATAAAGGAATTAAAGAAAAAACAACCATTAAACCAATATTGTATAATGGTGTATTATCAATAGAAATCAGTTCAATTATCAAAATAGCTTTAATTACTTCAGTTATTGCCAGACCATCAATTCCATCTATAAAGTTTATAGCATTTACTATAATTAAAAAAACAAAGACTGTAAAGATCTGAGAAAAAACACGCGGTAATTCATAAAGACCAAAAACACCATGGAAAGAATCAATTAAAAATCCATTGTCAATAATTATTTTGGCAACTATTATTTGTAAAATGAATTTTAGTTTAAAATCAGCATTATATAAGTCATCATAAACACCAACGATAAACATAATGCTGATCGGGATAAGAAGTGAGAAGTCAAAAATTTCAATACCCTTTAAATAGTAAAATATTGAAAAAATAAAGAGACATATAAAAACACTAATTCCTCCTGTTTTTGTTGCTAATGTGTTATGAGATGTTCTATGATTAAAATCATCGAATTTTTCATAATTTATAAAAATTCTTTGAACGATAAAAGCTAAGAAAGTACTCAGTAAAAATAAAAGAATAAAGAATATTTCATCAATCATTATATAAAGATAGATCTTTTTGAATTTTTAATTAATTAATTTATAATTTAGAAAATAATTTAAAAAATGGCCAAAAATTATTCATCAAGAATTCAAACTGAAAATTTTTTTCCAATACTTTTAATTCTTTCTTATTTGTGTATAGGCTTTGTTCCAAATTGGGAAGCAGTTGATAAAATAGCTCCTCAATGGTTAGTAATGAGTGTTTTAAATTTTATTTCCTCTGTTTACGTTGGGTTTTATATAAAGTCCTTTGGATTATCATTAAATGTTAGTCTTAGAACGTGGATTTCAATTGTTTATATTTTATTTATTTTATGGGCAGCAATATCATATTATTATGCAATTAATCCTACGGAAGTATTAGTTAATATTGCTAGACAAATCAATGTTTTTTTGATGTTTCTTTTTATGAGTATTTTTTTTCATAAAGTAAAATCTAAGTCAACATTAGTCTCATATTTTATTATAATTATTCTTTCAATTGAAATATATTCAGTATTGAATCAGGCCATGCAAATGATTGAATCTACTGGTTCTATTTCCTCAGGATCTTTAAAAGGAGTAACTGCTAACAGAAATATTACAGCTTTTTCAATTGCAATAAAGATTCCTTTTGCTTTGTATTTAATTTATCTTTCAAAAAATAATTTTTTTAAATTATTATTTTCTCTAATTATTTTTTCTTCTATTTTATGTTTAACTATGATTGAAAGTCGTGCTGCATTTTTGGCACTTGGCTTAATTTTATTTTTATATGTTTTAATGAATATTATTTTATTCTTAAAATCAAAAAAATCAATTAATAAATTATTAGTCAGTTTATATCTTATAATACCACTTTTTTTTGCAGTTTTAGTTAATCAAATTTATTATGCAGATAAAGGAGTAGATGCAGTATCCAGAGCAGCTACAATTTCTTTTGGAACAAATGATGGATCTGTAAATCAAAGACTGAGGTATTATGAAGATGTCTATAATCATGTTGTTTTAAATCCAATTTTTGGAGTTGGTTTAGGAAACTGGAAATTAAAATCTATTGAATATGATAATAGAGACATTACAGGTTATATTGTTCCTTATCATGCTCACAGTGATTTCATTCAATTAGGAGCTGAATTAGGTATTATTGGTTTTTTTCTATATCTAGGCATCTTTTTATTTACAGTTCTTTTTGGTTTAAAAATTATTTGGAAATCAAAAATTAGTGAAAAAGATAAAGTTTTTATTTTCATTTTAATTATTTCACTGGGAGTTTATTCTATTGATGCTAATCTTAATTTTCCTATTGCAAGACCTCAAGTACTTATAGTTTGGACTTTGCTACTAGCAATAATAAACAACTATGTTATAAATTATATTAGATTATCTGAAGGAGGAATAAAGTATAAGTTTATAAATCCAATTTTTATAATATCATCTATTTTAGCTTTAGTTTTTTGTTTAGTTACAACTAACACAACTTATAATTCTCTTAAAGGTCAAATGGTTTTATTAAGAGATTTCAACTCAAACTCTTTTACTGTTCCTATAAATAAGATTGATGATTTTGTTCCAGAAATGCCAAACATAACTGTTACTACAATTCCAATGAAATCTGTAAAAGCAAGATATTATTTCAATGCAAAAAAATATGATAAAGCATTAGAGTTATTAAGTGAAGGCACCAATGCTAATCCATATCTTTATTATAGTGAGTTATTAAAAAGTCAAATATTTTTGGCTAAAGGAAATATTGATAGTGCATATTATTATGGAAGAAAAGCTTTTTATAATCTTCCAAATAATTCCCTTCATTCAACTAATTATGTTAATATTTTGATTCAAAAAAGAGATTTATTAGAAATTAATAATGCATTTGAATTATTAACCTATAAAGACAATAAAATAAATTGGAAAAATTATTTGGTTGCTGCTTCGAACTTTACTCCACCTGGAAATAAAATTTTAACTGAAAGAGCAAAAATTGCAAAAGATAAATTTATAGATGATTTAGAATTCGATAATTTATATAAGTCGATTGCAGTTGGAAATCAAAATTTTACTGAGGCATTAAATATTTCACAAAAAGCACTTGAATTTTATAATGATAAGAATTATAAACTTGCTGCTGAATTTTATCAAAAATCTATTGATTTAAATCCTTTAGAGTTTTCCTATAGAGAAAATGCTGCAGCATCTTATTATTTAATTGGGGATTTAATAAATGCAGAAAAACATATAGATGTTGTTCTTAATGAAATGAATCCTTTAACTGGCAAAGCTGAATATATTAAAGCAATAATATTTATAGCTATGGGAGATAATTTAGGAGCTTGTCCATTTCTCCAGACTTCTTTAGATAGTGGTTATGAACAGGCAAGACAAGCTTTTGAACAGAATTGTAATTAAAGTAAGTACTTTTTTTACCTAAATATTTTGATACTTAATATTTTTTTAAGTACTTTTGGTACTTGATATAAGTTTAATTAAAATGTTAGGTAAATTAATTACTTCTAAAACCCGGTTGAGACTTTTATTAAAATTTTTTATTTCACAAGCCAACCGGGGTTATTTAAATGGTTTGGCAACTGAAATGGGAGAATCTTCTAATGCAATCAGAAAAGAACTTAATCACCTTTATGGAGCGGGGTATCTTCAAAAAATTAAATCAAATAATAAAGTTGAATATAAAGCTAATATAAAACATCCATTATTTGAAGTTCTTCAAAAAGTTGTATTTAAACATTTAGGTCTTGAAGATTTAGTTGAAACAGTATTAGATAGGATGGGTAATGTAAAACAAATTGTTTTAGTTGGAGATTATGCCAAAGGGAATGATTCAGGTAATATCGAAGTTTTTCTTATTGGAAAAAATTTGAATATGGAATATATAGCTCAATTGGAAGAAAAAATCGAAAAATTAATTAAAAGAAAAGTTAGCTTTTATTTGGCAACAAAAATTTTAAATGATCAACCTAATATTGTGCTTTATAATAATAATTAATAATGATTTCAATTGAAAAAGAAGATCGTCCATGGGGAAGGTTTTTTGTTTTGCATGATGAACCTCAGTATAAAATAAAAAGAATTGAAGTAGAACCTGGGCATAGGCTATCTTATCAATATCACAATTCTAGATCTGAAGTTTGGTCAATTGTTAGTGGCGAGGCAATAATAACAATTAATGGATTAGAAGGAGAGTATAATGTTGGAAAGGCAGTTATAATTCCTCAAGGAACAAAACATCGTATTCAAAATAATGGAAATGAAAAACTAATTTTTATTGAAGTTCAAACTGGAACTTATTTTGGTGAGGATGATATAGTAAGGATTGAAGATGATTATAATAGAACTTGAAATGAAAAAAGTTATAATTGTATCAGGGTATTTTAATCCACTTCATAAAGGACATATTGAATATTTTAAACTTTCTAAACAGAAAGGTGATTTACTTTTTGTTATTATTAATAATGATATTCAAAGGGAATTAAAAGGATCAAAAAAATTTATGGACCAAGAAGAAAGATTATTAATTATTAGCGAATTGAAATTGGTTGATAAGGCATATTTATCTATTGATGAAGATAAATCTGTTTCAAAAACAATTGAAAAAATTTTTAAAGAATGTAATAAAAATCGAAAATTTTATTTTGCTAATGGTGGTGATCAGAGATTATTAAATATACCAGAAAGTGAAATTTGTCAAAAGTTGGGAATTGAATTAATTGATGGGTTAGGAGATAAAATCCAGTCTTCTTCTTGGATTTTGAAAAATTTGTAAAATGGATATAAAAAGAATTTGTTGTATTGGTGCTGGTTTTGTTGGTGGCCCAACAATGGCCGTAATTGCTCTTAATTGTCCTGAAATTGAAATTACAGTTGTAGACAATAATCCTGAAAGAATTTCAGCTTGGAATAATAAGAATTTGGATTTGTTGCCTGTTTATGAGCCAGGTCTAAAAGATATAATAAAAAAAGTTAGAGGTAAGAATTTATTTTTTTCTGACAAAATAGATGATGCAATCATTTCATCTCAAATGATTTTTATGGCAGTAAATACTCCAACAAAAATTAAGGGTAAAGGTAAAGGTATGGCTGCTGATTTGACTTTTGTTGAAAAATGTGCATATCAAATTGGTAAAGTTTCTACAGATGATAAAATTATTGTTGAAAAATCAACTCTTCCAGTAAGAACAGCTGAAAGAATAAAAAAAATATTAGAATCATTTGATAAGCCTATTAATTTTGAAGTTATTTCAAATCCAGAATTTTTAGCTGAAGGAACCGCTATTAATGATTTATTTAAATCTGATAGGGTTTTAATTGGAGGAGATTCAACAATTGAAGGGAAAAAAGCAGTCTCATCTCTAGTAAAAATTTATTCAAGATGGATTAAAAGAAATAGAATTTTGTTAACCAATGTATGGTCATCTGAGTTAATTAAACTTGCATCAAATGCTATGTTAGCTCAAAGAATTTCATCAATAAATGCCCTCTCAGCTTTTTGTGAAAAAACTGGAGCTAATATAGAGGAAGTTTCAAAAGGTATTGGTCTAGATTCAAGAATAGGTCCAAAATTCTTAAAAGCTTCAGTTGGATTTGGAGGGAGTTGTTTTCAAAAGGATATTTTGAATTTAGTTTATTTATGTGAATATTATAATTTGAAAGAAGTTGCTGAATATTGGCATCAAGTTGTAAAAATAAATGATTATCAAAAAAACAGATTTTCAAATAAAATAATAGAATCGTTTAATTATTCAATTAAAAACAAAATAATAACAATTTTGGGGTGGGCATTTAAAAAAGACACTAATGATTCTAGAGAATCTGCATCTATATATGTTACAGAAAAGTTATTAGGTGCAGGGGCTAAAATTAAAGTTTATGATCCAATGATTGATGAAAAAAGAGTTTATTCAGATTTGAGAATTTTTCTAGAATATAGAGGTTTGAGTTACAAAGAAATAGAATCAAAAATTTCAAGTGTAAGCGTTTATTCTGATTATAAGGCTGCTATTTCAAAAACTAATGCTATTGCTATACTTACTGAATGGGACGAGTTCAAATCATATAATTGGAAAAATTTGATAAAAAAAATGTCACTTCAATATAAAATTTTTGATGGCCGGAATATAATTAATTCAGATGATGTAAACAGTAAAATTTATAAATTAGGAATTACTCAGTTTAAAAATATATGATTGTAAATAAATTAAGACACATCGTTTCTAATAGGTATAATAATAAAATTTTTCTTTTAATTATTTTATTAATTATTGGAATGATTATAGAAGCTTTTGGACTAGGAATAGTTATACCAGTACTTTCAACAATTCTTGAACCAAAAACCTTACTTGATTATGATTTTATATTTAATCTCTTTGAACTTATTAATATAAAGACAGATGTTGAAATAAGATTATTTATTTTGAGTTTCTTAATATCAATATATCTATTTAAAGCATTATTCTTAATATTCTTATCTTATTTTCAGTTCAAATTTTTAGGCAATTTATCTTATCATTTAACAAATAAGCTTTTTGGAATATATCTCCAACAACCATATAAATTTTATTTGAATAATAATTCGTCAGAATTAGTTAAAGATATTCAAGTTGAAATTACTTTGATGATTTCTTTTTTACAATCTGTAATTGCAATAGTAACTGAATCCTTTTTAGTATTATCCGTATTAATAACATTAATTTTTATTGAACCAACAGGGGCAATTTATATTATATTCTTTTTCTCATTCTTTTCAATAATTTATTTTCAATTAACAAGAAAAAAACTTTCAATTTGGGGAAAAGAAAGACAAGCTAAGGATAGTAAAATATATAGGACAGTTATGGAAAGTCTGTCAGGCATTAAATCTATTAAGGTTTTAGTAAAAGAGAATTTTTTTAAAAAAATTTTAATGAAATCTACTAGAGTAAAATACGATATATTTATTAAACAAAATACTGTCAATTTAATACCAAGACATTATTTAGAATTTTTAACAATTCTTGGATTATCATTATTAATATTAATTGTAATGAATAAGCATGAACAGCTTAATAATGTCATAATTTCAATAGGGGTGTGCTTAGCTGCGATTTTTAGAATACTACCGTCATTTAATAGAATAATTTCATCTATTCAAAATTTAAAGTTTCATGCCCCAAGTGTTGAGTCTGTTTACCAAGCATTTACTAAAAATGATTTAGTTAATAAAGATTATAATCTAAATGATAAAAAAATATTGGTTTTTAAAGAAAAAATATCACTAAAAAATATAAGTTTTTCATATGACAGATTTAATAATATTTTAAATGATGCTAATTTTGAAATCAGAAAAGGAGAATCTATAGGAATTATCGGACAATCTGGTCAAGGTAAAAGTACTTTGGCGGATTTAATAACAGGTCTTTTAGAGCCAAATAAAGGGCAAATTAAAGTTGATGGAACTAATATGAAAAATTTAAACTTGATTTCATGGAAAAAAAACATTGGATATGTTCCACAAGAAATTTTTCTTATAGATGATAGTATAAAAAACAATATTGCTCTAGGGGTTTCTGATGATCAAATTTCTTTAAACAGGTTAAATAAAGCTATAAATAAATCACAATTAATAAATTTTGTTAACTCTTTAAATAAAAAAATAGACACAAAAGTTGGAGAACGCGGTGTTCAATTATCTGGAGGGCAAAGACAAAGAATAGGAATAGCAAGGGCATTGTATAATGATCCGGAGATATTGATATTAGATGAAGCTACCAGTTCACTTGATGTTAAAACTGAAAAAGAGTTTATGAATGCAATAAACTTATTGAAAAGAGAAAAAACATTAATTATAATATCTCATAGATTTTCTACAATAAAAGATTGTGATAAAATTTATGAGATTAAAAATAAAACTTTAAAAAAAATAGATATAAATGAAAAACAATTGATTTAGAATGATTGTACAAATTTTAATTGATAACATAAATTCATGGATGATACCATATGCTAAAAGGTTTTTACCCGAAATAAATCATTTAGGCTATAAGACAAATTTAGTTTTCGACTCTAATCATGTTGTTAAAGGGAATGTTTTAATTCTATTATCCTGTGAAAAAATTTTTAAGAAATTAAAATTAAATGATTTTAATATTGTTGTTCATGAGAGTAAACTTCCAAAAGGTAAAGGGTTTTCTCCTATGACATGGCAAGTTTTAGAAGGAAAAACAAGAATACCTATTTCTCTTTTTGAAGCAACAAAAAAAGTTGATTCTGGTAGAGTTTATTTTCAAGATTTTATAAAACTAGATGGTTTTGAATTAATTGATGAAATAAGGGAAAAACAGGCTAATAAGACTAAAGAATTAATTTTAAATTTTTTAAAAAAAATTAATAATTTAAAAGTTATTCAAAAAAGAGGAGAAGAATCCTTTTACAGGAGAAGGACATCTAAAGACAGTATGTTAGATATAAATAAAACTATTAAAGAGCAATTTAATTTGCTAAGGGTTGTAGATAATTTGAGATACCCAGCTTATTTTAAAATTGGAAAAAACAACTATAAAATTGAAATTACTAAAATGAATTAATTTTTATTATCTAAAAAAAATGGAAAAGATTGAAACTAAATTTTCTTCAATATCTGATGAAAACCCTTGTTATATCATCGCCGAAATTGGAAGCAATCATAATGGAAATTTTGATTTAGCCTGTGAAATGATTGAAAAAGCTTCAGAAGCAGGAGTTAATGCAGTAAAATTCCAGACATTTAAAGCTTCAAATCATTATTCAAAAAACACGAAAAAAATCAGTCTTTATGAAGAAGATATTTATTCTTTGATTGAAAAGTTAGAAATTAATAGATCTTGGCATAAAAAACTTTCAAAAGTTTGTTATCAAAAAAGGTTAGATTTTTTAGATTCACCTTGCGATGACGAAGCAATAGATATAGCTATTAAAGTAGATATGCCTTTAATAAAAGTATCATCTTTTGATATGGTTGATGATAGATTAATTAGAAGAATTTCGAATACAGGAAGAGGTATTGTTTTTTCCTCAGGAATGGCTAATATGTCTGAAATTGAAAATGCAATAAATATTTCTAGATCTTGTAATAATCATAAAATTGCAGTTTTACAGTGCACTTCTATTTATCCTGCTCCTTATTCAATAGTGAACTTAAATTCAATGGAAACAATTAAAAAAGCATTTAATGTAATAGTTGGGTATTCTGATCATACTCTTGGTGATCATATTTCTTGTGCAGCAGTTGCTATGGGAGCTAAAATAATTGAAAAACATTTTACATTAAACAGAGATTTTAAAGGGCCAGATCATAGTTTTGCTATTGAATATAATGAACTTAAAGATATGGTTAATAAAATAAGAGATATTGAAATAGGTATGGGAGATGGCATTAAAAATGGTCCAAGACATGAGGAAATGGAATTTTACAGAAATGCTAGAAGAAGTGTAATTGCGAAAAGAAATATAAAAAAAGGTCAAGTAATCAAAGACGAAGATTTAATTGTTAAAAGACCAAATTATGGTATACACCCAAAATTTTTATCAGTAATTATTGGAAGAAAAGCAAAGGTTGAAATAATTGAAGATGAACCTGTAACATGGGAAAAAATATAAAGAAGAAAATATTAATTTCAGGTTTAGGTGGTTCATTGTTTCCATTTTTACATAATATTTTAAAAATAAAATATGATTTATTTTATGTTGACAACGATACTTTTTTAAAGGATTTATATAAAAATTTAAATCTTTATATATCTCCATTAGCTTCATCAAAAGATTACATTAAATTTATAAAGAAAATTATTTTAAAGCATAAAATAGATTTTTTTATTCCTTTAATTGATGAAGAAATTATTTCTGTAAAATCAGAGATAGAGGGATATAATGAATTGAAAATAATAAGTCCTGACTTAGACTTTTGTTTTTTAGCATTGAATAAGTATAGTTTGATGAAAACTCTAGAAAAAGAAAAAATTTCAATTATTAAATCATTTAAGGCAAATAATTTTAAATGGCAAATTACTCCTCCAATTTTTGTTAAACCTATAATTGGAAGAGGAAGTAGAGGGGTTAAAAAATTAAAAAATAATGAATCTTTAAATGCTTATATAAATTTAAATTTTTTAGATCCTAAAGAGATACTTATTCAAGAATATTTATCTGGAATTGAATATACAATAGGAGTTACTGTAAATAATTTAAATCATATTCTTTCTATTAGCATAAAAAGAATTATTCGAAAAAAAGGTATCACTATAATAGCTGTAACTGAAAAAAATCAGGAAATCTCAGATTTAGTAAAAAAAGTAGTACAAAAATTAGCTCCAAAAGGCCCAATAAATATTCAGTTATTTAGGACAAAAAATAATGAATTTAAAATTTTTGAGATTAATCCAAGGTTTTCTACAACGACTATAATGAGTTATGCATGTGGTATAGATGAGATTAGTTTATATATAGATTTTTTTGACAAAAAATTTCAGGGAGAACCAATACAACCTAAAGAAGGAAAAATTCTTCATAGACGTTGGGAAAATATTTTTTATGAAAAATAAAATTTTATTAGTTGGAGGAACTGGATATATTGGTTCAGTATTAAATAATTATTTGAAGGATAAATATCAAATTTATAGAACAAGTTTATCTAAATCAAATGAAAAAAAAGAATTTATAATTGATTTAAAAGTTTCAGAATCATTTAATTCTCTAATCAATTATAAATTCGATATTGTTTTCTTTTTGGCTTCATCCATAAAAGGTATTGGAAAAAAAAACTTGAACAACATAGATTTAGAGATAAACACTATATGTTTAGCAAATTTTATTGATTTCTTAAAAAAGAATAAGTTGACAAAAAAAATAGTTTATATGTCATCAATGACTGTTTATGCACCTTCAAAAATTATTCCAGTTAATGAATTATTTGATTTATCTCCAACATCTATTTATGGTTTAAGTAAAAAAATAGCTGAAGAAATTATAAAATTTAATTCTTTAAATAGTAACATCAAATCCTTAGTTTTGAGAATTCCAGGTGTTTACGGAGGCAATAGAAAGAATGGACTTTTATACAAAGTAATAAAAAATGCTTTGCATAATAATTCAATAAATATTAATACAGAAAATTTAGAATATTGGGAGTGTATAGAACTTAATGATTTATGTTTTTTATTAAAAAAATTATTAGGGGTGTATAAATGGAATTCAAAATATGAAGAAATTAATATTGGCTATGGAGAAAAAATTGATTTGATAGATACTGTTCAGTTAATTCATAATAAAGTTAATAGTAAGGCTAAATTATATTTTAAAAATAAATCATATTCAGATTTTTATCTAGATGTTAAGAAGTTGAAAGATATTATAGATTATGATTTATCATTTAAAAATGGATTATTTAGTTACATAAAACAAATTAAAAATGAGATTCGTGATAGGTGATATTCATGGAGAGTTTTCTAAACTAAAAAAATTAATCTCCTTAATAAATAAAATTGATAAAAACCCAAAATTAATTTTTCTTGGAGATTATATCGATAAAGGTGAAAATAGTAAAATTACACTTGATTATTTAGTAGAATTAAAATTAAAATTTGAAACGATCTTTTTGATGGGTAATCATGAATATCAGTGGTTAAATTATAATTTTTATACAAATCAAATTTTAGAGTATGGGGGATTACGAACAATCAATGATTTTAATTCCAGTGATATAGCTGATTGTCAAAATATATTAATTAATAAGTATAAGAAAATTTTTGATCGACTAAAAAGGTATGTTATTATAGAGAATTTTTTCATTTGTCATAGTGGAATTTTAAATGAAACAGAAAGTTTTAAATCTTTAAATGAAATAAAGATCGAATCGCTATTATTCAATAGATATGAATTTTTGAATCAAAAAAATCTTTTTAAAAGTAAATACAAAATTATATTTGGACATACTGCTTTTTATAATCCATACGTTGATGACTTTAAAATAGGAATTGATACGGGTGCATGTTATTTAGCGGATCAACCTTTGACATCCTTTTGTATTGATAATTATGATTTTATTAATTCTAATGGAGAAAGTTATAATATTGAACATATAAATAAAGATTATTGCCCATTAATTATAAGAAATAAAAAATTAAATAAAAATGTTTAAGAACAAAAAAATAATGATAGTTGTTGCCCATCCAGATGACGAAATTTTAGGTCTAGGAGCAACAATGCATAGACTAATTAATAGTTATAATGTTAATACTCACTTGTTGATTTTGGGAGAAGGAATTACATCCAGATCAGATAATAGAGATTTAAAAAAGTGGAATTCAGAATTAAAAATTCACAAGCAAAATATTATGGAATCAAAAAAATTAATTGGATATCATTCAATTTCTGTAAATAAACTTCCAGATAACAGATTTGATAGTTTAGCATTATTGGATTTGATTAAGTTAATTGAAAAAGAAAAGAAAAAATTTAAACCGGATATGGTTTTTACTCATCATCATGGTGATTTAAATATTGATCACAGGATGACGTATGAAGCAGTTATAACATCATGTAGACCAATTGATAATGAAAAAGTTAAAACGATCATTACTTTTGAAACACCATCAAGTACAGATTGGAGGTCTTTTGATAAACAAGAAATATTTAAACCTAATTTCTTTTTTGAAGTAACAAAAGTAGATATAGATATTAAAGTAAAAGCTATGGAAAGTTATTTTTATGAAAGAAGGTCTTATCCCCATCCAAGATCACCAAAATCTTTAAAAGTTAGAGCTCAACATTTTGGTTCAATGATTGGAGTAGAATATGCAGAACCTTTTTGTATAATAAGATCAATTGAAAATATAGTTCAATAATTGTGAAAAAAATTATAAAAGTATTATTAATTGGTTTAGGAAATATTTCATTTAAATATGATTTAAAATTGTCAAAAAATTTTATTTTAACACATAATAGAGCTTTTAGTCTTCATCCTAATTTTAAAATTGTTGGGGCAGTAGATAATAATAAAAAAATAATTTTTGGTTTTTCAAAAAAATATAAAATCCCAACATTTGATAATGTAAAAGATGCCCTTAATAAATTAAATCCTGAATTGATTGTAGTTTCTACACCAACTAAAACACATCTTAAGTTAATTAAAGAGATTTTTCTTTTTCATAAGCCCAAATATATAGTTTGCGAAAAACCATTAGGAAATAATCTTTTAGAATCATTTGAAATTAGAGAATTATGTGAAAAGAACAATTCATTATTGGTTGTTAATTATCAAAGAAATTCTTCAATTATTTCTGAAAAAATTATAAAGTTCATTGATAAAAATAAATTTAAACCTCCATTTAAAATTACTACATGGTATTCAAAGGGTTTAAATAATAGTGCTTCTCATTTTATAACTCTTTTTAATTTTTTATTTGGAGAAATTACGAATTGTAATTTAATTAAATCAAGTCATAATAGATTAATTAAGGATGATTTCGAATTATTATTCAAATTAGATTACGAAAATTGTGAGGTAATCTTTATCCCTGTAGATTATAAAAATTTTTTTTATAATTCATTTGAAATGATTTGTAAAAACGGAAAATTAATATACGAAAATGGTGGAGAAAATGTAAAGTGGTATCCAATAGACAAGAAAAAAGTAACTTATTCTAATTATAAAAGTTTATCAAAAAAATTTCAGATTCTTGAATCAGATTATTACCAAAGTCAATTTTCTTTTGTAAATAATTTATGGAGGTTTATTCATGGTAAAAAATCAATGATAAGTTTGGGAAGTGATGCAATTTTAACTGCAAAAATAATTGAAGATTTAAAAAAACAAAATAATGAAAAAAGATAAATTAGCTTTATTTGGAGGAAATAAAATAATAAAAAAGCCATTTAAAAAATATAATACGATTGGAGAGGAAGAATTAAATGCAGTAACAAAAGTTATTAAAAAAGGTATTTTATCAAAATATTTAGCAAGATGGGGTGATGATTTTGAAGGTGGCCCAAAAGTAAAAACATTTGAAAAAGAATGGGCAAATTATTTTAAAGTAAAACATGCTATTAGTGTAAACTCATGGACATCTGGATTAGTTTGTGCTGTTGGTGCAATTGGAATAGAACCAGGGGATGAAATAATTTTACCTCCATGGACAATGAGCGCAAGTGCAATGGCAATCCTTCATTGGAATGCAATTCCTGTATTTGCAGATATAGAAAAAGAGACTTATTGTATAGACCCAGTTTCGATAGAAAAAAATATTAGTGAATATACTAAAGCAATTATGGTGGTTGATATTGGAGGGCAATCAGCTGACATGAATAAGATTAATAAAATTGCTAAGAAATATAATTTAAAAGTAATATGTGATACAGCTCAGGCACCTGGTTCATTATATTTTAAAAAATTTACAGGAACATTAGCTGATGTAGGCGGATATAGTTTAAATTATCATAAACATATTCATACTGGAGAGGGAGGGATGTTAGTAACTAATGATGATAACATTGCTAAAAAGTTAAAGTTAATAAGAAATCATGCTGAAGCTGTTGTAGGAGATATGGGTTTTAATGATTTAAGTAATATGATTGGGCATAATTTTAGATTAGGTGAAATAGAGAGTTCAATTGGTATAGAACAGTTGAAAAAGTTAGACTACTTAATTAAAGAAAGACAAAGAATTGCAAAAAGATTAATAGATGGTTTAAAGGATTTAGATGGATTAAATTTACCAAAAATTCGTAAAAATTGCACTCATGTTTATTATATGTTTTTTATGACTTTAGACCTGGAAAAAATCAAAGGTGCTAAAAGAGATAAAATTTTTCATGCTCTTGTAGCAGAGGGTTTAAATGGATTATCTCTTAAATTTGCAAATGTCCATTTGTTGCCAATTTTTCAGAAAAAGCAGGCTTATGGAAGCAAAGGTTTTCCTTGGAATTCTGAAATTAATAAAAGAGAGATTAACTATAATAAAGGTATTTGCCCAGTAGCAGAATCACTTCATGATAAAAACTATATTGGTTTTCAAATGTGTATGCATCAAATGTCTAATCATGAAATAGATCTTATGATATCGGCCTTCAAAAAAGTATGGAGAAATTTGGAATTTTTAAAATAATTAAAGTAGAAATATGAAATATTGTAAAAAATGTTTGCAACCTGATACAAGACCAGGAAGTTTTTTTAATAAAGAGGGAATTTGTCCAGCATGTGACTATTATTTTAATTCAAATTTAAAAGCAGATTGGGATGAAAGATTTGAGCTGTTAAAAATTGAAATAAAAAAGTATAAAAATAAAAATTCTCATTTTGATTGTATAATAGGAATAAGTGGAGGAAAAGATAGTACAAGACAAGCTTTGTGGGCTAGAGATAAATTAGGATTAAATCCTTTATTAGTTTGTCTTGCATATCCTCCTGAACAGGTTACTTTAAGGGGAACAAATAATCTTTCTAATTTAATTAATTTAGGTTTTGATGTTTTGATATGGACACTACAACCAATAACGTGGAAAAAAGCTTTGAAAAGTGGCTTTTTAAATGATCTAAACTGGGCTAGAGCTAGTGAACAAGCTATTATAAGTTCAGTTCCTCAAATTGCAATGAAATATAATATAAAATTAATTTTTTGGGGGGAAAATCCTGGGTTACAATTAGGAGATATGAATACTGCTGGTAAAGTAGGATTTGATGGAAATAATTTAAGAAATATGAATACAGTCAAGGGAGGAAAACTTGATTGGATGATTAAAGAAGGATTTAAAAGAAATGATTTAATAGCTTATAGATATCCAACAATAAGAGAGTTTGATAAAGCTAATCTTCAAATTATTTATATGGGATGGTTTTGGAAAGATTGGTCAATAATTAATAATGGAATGTTTTCTTCAACTCATGGTCTTGAATTAAGAGAGGATAGTTTTGAAAATACAGGGGATCTGTGGGGTTGTTTTTCTTTGGATGAAGATTGGGTTACTTTAAATCAAATGATAAAATATTATAAATATGGTTTTGGAAGAGTTAATGATTATTGCAATGAGGGAATTAGGCATGGTACAATGTCAAGAGATGAGGGTATATATTTAGTTGAAAATTATGAAGGTACAATTTCTGAAAAATACATTCAACAATTTTGTGAATATATTGAAATTCCAGTATCACTTTTTTGGAAAAAGGTTAAAAGTATAGTTAATAAAGATCTTTTTTATATTGACAAGAAAGGTAAAATAAAAAAGAAATTTAAGGTAGGAATTGGATTATGATAAATATTAAGGTAGGAATTATTGACTATGACCTAGGGAATCAAGATTCTTTGTTTTATGTACTAAAATCTTTAGGTTTTAGGGTTTTATTAAGCAATAAACCGAAAACACTTTTAAAAATGGATTTAATAATATTACCTGGTGTAGGAGCTTTTCCTAAGGCAATGAAATCTCTGAAAAAAAATGGTTTAGATAATTTTTTGATAAAGTGGTCGAAAAAAGATAAACCAATAATTGGAATTTGTTTGGGGATGCAATTACTATGTTCAAAATCTTACGAATTTAAAGAGACAAAAGGATTGAATTTAATAAAGGGTGAAATAATTAATTTGAAAAACAGAAATTGGCATATTGGATGGAATGATAATACTCCATTAGTACATGAAAAGTTTTTTATTGGCTTGAAAAGACAACAGTTTTATTATAATCATTCTTATAGATTTTTTGGAAACGCCAAGTTTGTAATTAGTAAATGTAGTTTCCAAAATGAATTGATTCCATCTATTATTAAATCAAAAAAAATTATTGGAATTCAATTTCATCCAGAAAAAAGCCAAAGTTCTGGAAAAAAATTATTAGTGAATATTATAAAAAAACTTGTGAATGGTTAAAAAAAGATTAATTGGTTTAATAACAGTTAAAGATGGACTTGCAGTTCAATCTTTTTCTTATAATAATTATTTACCTATAGGTAGGCCTGAGTGTCTAGTTGAAAATCTTGATAGATGGGGAGCTGATGAAATTTTAATTCAAGTAATTGATAGAACAGAAAAAAAATTGGGTCCAGACTTTGAATTACTAAAAAAAATTGGAAAATTAAGGATTTCAACTCCAATAATTTATTGTGGAGGAATAAGAAATTATATAGATGCTATTGAGGTAATAAAGCAAGGTTCAGACAGAATAATTGTTGATTATTTGATTCGTAATAATCAAAAAGAAGTTTCTAAAATTGCAAAATATATTGGTTCACAAGCAATAATTGGAGCCCTTCCAGTTTTTATAAAGAAAAAAAATTTATTTTTATTTAATTATGACTCTGGATTAAATCAAAAAATTGATAAAGACTATGTAAAATCAATTTCTGATCAAAATCTGGTATCTGAAATATTATTAATAAATAAAGAAAAGGAGGGATTTAAAAAATCTTTTAACTTAGATTTAATTAATTTTTTTCCAAAAATGGATTCTTCAATTATAGCGTTTGGAGGAATCAGTGAAATTAGTCAAATAAAAAGTATTTTGAATATAAATAGGGTTTCTGCAGTTGCAGTTGGAAACTTTTTAAATTACAAAGAGCACTCGATTCAAGTTATTAAAGAATTTTTGGATATAAAAAATATTAGAAAACCAAAATATTCTTCAAAAAGTTAAATTATGGAAATTAAATTTTGCAAAAGATGTCTTTATTCATCTGATCATCCTCTAGGTGTAATAATTAATGATGAAGGAATTTGTTCTGGATGTAAAATCCATGAAGAAAAAGATTTTTTGGATTGGAATAAAAGATTCGAAAAGTTAGAGAAGATAGTAAAACCCTACAGGAGTAAAAAAGGGGAAAATTATGATTGTATTGTTCCAGTAACTGGTGCTAACGATTCATATTTTATAGTTCATATAGTAAAAAATAAACTGGGTTTAAATCCACTATTGGTTAGTTATAATAAATATTTCAATACACCTCTTGGAATTAAAAATTTGGCAAATCTAAGAATTCAATTTAATTGCGATATTTTGTATCAAAATGTAAATCCAATTTCTGTAAAAAGAATTACAAGAAAGACTTTAAGAAAGTATGGTAATATATATTGGCCTATTTTGGCTGGTCATACAGTTTTTCCTGTACAAACTGCAGTAAAATTTAAAATTCCTTTAATTATTTGGGGTGCTCATCAAGGTCTAGAACAAGTAGGAATGTTTTCTCATACTCATGAGGTTGAAATGACCAGGAGGTATAGAAAAGATCATGATCTGTTTAATAAGGAAGCTAATGAAATAATTTCTGTTGAGGATGATTTAAAAGAAAAAGATATATGGCAATATTATTATCCCAACGATAAAGATTTAAGATTAAATAATGTTAGAGGTATATATCTTGGAAATTATATTAGGTGGGACCCTAAAGCTCAGCATGAGGAAATGATAGAGAAATTTGGTTATTTAACATCATCATTTACAAGAACTTTTGATTGCTATGATTATGTTGATTGCTATAATTATATGAATTTGCATGATATTTTAAAATTATATAAACATGGATATTCAAAGGTTACTGATCATGCTTCAAGGGAAATTAGGTTTGGAAGAATTACTAGAGAAGAAGGGTTAAATTTAGTTAGGAAATTTGAAAAAGCAGAACCACAGTATTTAAATTTTTTTCAAGAATGGCTTGGTATCGAGAGTAAAGCCCTAATTTTCTTGATGGATCAATTTAGAAATTTAAAATATTGGAAAAAAATTGAACCTAGAAAGTGGATTTTTAATGGATGGTCAAAATTAAATTCAGAAAAAAACTCATACAATGAAAAATCTAATTCCTTTTCTTTTATAAATAACAACAATTTTAAATATAAAGAAAAAAAAGATGGATATATTACTATCGGAAAAGGATGGCCGTAAATTCTATTTTATATATTAAATATAAGACCTAATATAGTTTAAAATTAATTTTAAAAATGAAGATTTCACTAATAATGAACGAAAATTCATATGCTGGAAGAGAGTATTTGTATAATTTAAAAAGAGAAAAATTTAAAATAGATGTTTTATCAATCGGAACATTTCCAGAAGATAACGTTATTGAAGATACTAGGTGTGGAAATTTATGGAAACCAGAAAAGCAAAATAAATTAGCTAAGTTTCACAAATTTTACAAATTTAAATCTTTAAAATCTAAAAAATTATTAAATTTTTTAATTGACAAAAAGTATGATATTGGAATACAAGGTGGAACTGGAATTATTAATAAAAAAATTATAGATAGATACAGACTAGGTATATTGAATTTTCATCCTGGCTTGTTACCAAATTATAGAGGTTGTAGTGCTCCAGAGTGGCAAATAGTTGAGGGTAACAAGGTTTATTCTACATGTCATTTAATTGATGAAGGTATTGACACAGGAGATATAGTTGCTATAAAAGAATTGAAAACAAATAATTTAAGTTATTTTACATTTAGAGCTTCAATTTATATTGAAACTTCAAAATTTTTAATTAAAACAATAAATGAAATTAAATCATTAAATGGTTTTAAAAATAAACCATATTCTCAGGATAAAAATAAAGCTAGATATATGAATTATATTGGAGATGAAAAAATAAAAATAATTATTGACAGCTTTAAATATTAAAAGACAAATTTTATAATTTATTATAAAAAATTAAGGTTATGAAGAAAAAAGATTTGATAGAGGTAAATTACTGTAGAGTTTGTAATAGTAATAATATTAAAAAAGATGTTTTTAAAAAAAATTTTTATTTATCGAATTTTAATTTGAGACTCGAAATAGATTATGCTATTTGTATTGAATGTCAGTATATTTTTCAATACCATTATGTAGGGGATGATTTTTTAAATAATTATTATAAAAATAGTCCAATGTATAGAAATCCTGAAGCTACAATTTATGATCATGAAAGTATAAAGAGACAATTAGAGTTTATAGATAGAAACATTGATTTAAAAAAAATTTCTAGCTGTTTAGAAATAGGAGCTCATACAGGACATTTTTTAAATGATTTAAAAAAACATAGTAATTGTAAAATTTATTATGATGAGTTAAGCGCAGAAGCATTAAATATTTTAAAATCCTTTCAAGATTTTCATGATTTTAGAGTAAATAATGTAAAAGTAGATTTGGTTGTTTTAAGACACGTATTAGAACATATTCACGATTTAAATTCATTTTTAGAATATGTTAATAATTCTTTAAATGAAAAAGGAATAATTTTTATTGAAGTTCCTGATTGGAGTATTTTGGATAATTCTACTGATAGTTTTTTGTTTGAACATCTTTCTCAATTTAATGATAAATGTTTAATTGATTTATTCAGAAGAAAAAATTTTAGATGTCTAGCTATAGAAAGATCTATTAATAAGGATGACCCATCAACTCCTAACAGAGTTATGCGTTTAATTTTTAAAAGAATTCATGCTCCTGAGTATGGTAATAAAGATTTTGTAAATTACTTTAATTCATATCGAACTAATAAACATGAATTTGGAAATATAAGTATTAATAATATATATTCTAAAATTGAAAAGAATAAAACTGTTGCATTTTTTCCTGCAAGTAACCTTTCTTTTTCAGCTGTTTTGGAAACTGAAATTGAAAAGATTAATTTGATAGGATATTTTGATTCTGATAAAAAAAAGCAAGGAAAGACTTTTTTAGGGTATAAAGTATTTTCGACCTCAGAATTAAAAAAAATTAATCCAGAAGTTGTATTTATTTTTACAGAAGCATTTGAACCTGAGATTAGAGATTTGTTTAAAAAACTTGAGTTTTTTCCAAAAATTTATAGTTATTCTAAAATTTTAAATAAAACTAAATGAAAGAAAAAAGAATTAAATCAATTGCCATTATTATTGCAAGGGGAGGCAGTAAAAGAATTTTTAGAAAAAACATAAAATTATTTTTAGGAAAACCAATAATCTCTTATTCAATATCTGCTGCTTTGAATTCTAAAATTTTTGACGAAATTATGGTGTCTACTGACGATAACGAAATTGCGCAAATATCAAAAGAAAATGGCGCAAAAATTCCATTCATGCGTTCTTCAAAAAATTCAACTGATCTATCTACAACTGCAGATGTTATTACAGAGGTTTTAGACTCATATAAAAAAATAGGGATTACACCCATTTATGCTTGTTGTATTTATCCTACAGCTCCATTTTTAGATCAATCAATTTTAATAAAAGCATATAAGCTTATTGTAAAAAATAAATCTAAATCAGTGATTCCAGTTGTAAAATATAGTTACCCAATTTTAAGGTCATTAATTATTAAAAAGAACAAATTAGAAATGAAATGGCCAAAAAATATGGATGTGCGAAGTCAAGATTTTCCAGAATTTTACCATGACGCAGGCCAATTCTACTTTTTGAACGTAAAAAACTTTTTAAAGGACCCTGTTCTTTTTTCAAATTTTACAATTCCAATAAAGATTCCCTCAATTTTAGTCCAAGATATAGATAACATAGAGGATTGGGATATAGCGGAGTTTAAATATAAATTTTTAAAGGAAAAAAATATTATCTAAATTTTTTTTAAGTTTTTTTTAATTTTTATTATAATTTAAGTACTTTTGTTACTTGATTTTATATATCAAATAAAACTTTTGAAAAAATTAATCATTATTGGAGCTTCAGGACTTTTAGGTTCAAATTGGGCAAAGTATGCACTTGGTAAGTATAATGTTTATTTGGGTTTAAATAAACGTAAAATTTCAATTGATGGAACTAAATCAATTTTTTTGAATATTTTTAATGAAGATGAACTAAAAAAAAAATTAGAGAAAATTAATCCAAGTATAGTTATAAATTGTTCAGGATTAACGAACGTTGAATTATGTGAAAAAAACGAGAAAGAAGCTTATAAATTAAATTCATTAATCCCTGGTGTTTTATCAAAAATATGTAATGATTTGAACTATAAATTCATACAAATATCTACTGATCATATTTTTTGTGGAACAAAAAAATATAGAAAAGAAACGGAATTCCCTGAACCAAAAAATATTTATGCAAAGTCTAAGTTATTAGGAGAACAAAAAGCCCTTGAAAACAACAAAAACAGTTTAGTTATTAGAACAAATTTTTATGGAAAAGGACCTGCCTATAGACCATCATTTTCTGATTTTATTGTAAATAATTTAATTAACGGTCATCAAATTAATCTGTTTAACGATATGTTTTATACACCAATTCACATAAATGAACTTTTAAATAATGTCCATAGTTTATTAAATATTAATTCATCTGGAATTTTTAATGTTGTTTCAGATCATAGAATATCTAAATATGATTTTGGTATATTAATAGCCAAAAAACTTAATCTTGATGTTGATCTTATAAAAATGGCAAAACTCAGCGAAAGAAAAGATCTAACCGTTCGACCTTTTGATTTAAGTTTATCAAATGAAAAACTAAAGAAACATTTAAATTTAAGTCTTATTTCATTGCACAATGATATAGAGTTATTAAATAAATTGAAAATATGATACCTTACGGTAAACAAAATATTAATCAAAAAGATATTGACTCTGTCATAGAAGTTATGAGTTCAGATTTTCTTACGCAAGGGCCAATAACACCTTTGTTTGAGGAAAAGTTACAAAAATACTGTGAAGTAAAGTATGCTGTTGCTACTATTAATGCTACTAGTGCTCTTCACCTTTCTTGTTTAGCAATAGGAATTAAAAAGGGAGATTTTGTTTGGACTTCGCCTATTACTTTTGTTGCATCTGCGAATTGCATCAAATATTGCGGTGGAAATTTAGATTTAGTAGATATTGATCCTTTAACATATAATATTTCTATTGAATCCTTGAAATCAAAATTAGTTGAGGCAAAAACAAAGAATAGATTACCTAAAGCAATTATTACTGTTCATTTATCAGGACAATCTTGTGATATGGAAAAAATTAAAAATTTATCAAAAGAATATGGTTTTAAAATAATTGAAGATGCATCGCATGCTTTAGGAGCAAAATATAAAGACAAACCTGTAGGTTCCTGTTTCTATAGTGATATCGTTGTTTTTAGTTTTCATCCTGTAAAAATGATAACTACATGTGAAGGTGGAGCTTGTCTTACTAATGACAAAAATTTATATGAAAGAATTTATAATTTAAGAAGCCATGGAATAGTTAGAAATAAAAAAGATATGGTAAATAAAAATTCTGGATCATGGTATTATGAACAAAAATTTTTAGGGTTTAATTATAGATTAAATGATCTTCAATCAGCATTGGGAATAAATCAAATTAAGAGATTAGATTTGTTTATAAAAAAAAGATATGAAATTGTTAATTATTATAATCAATTATTTGAAAATAATTCTAATATTATAAGACCTTTTCAATTAGAGGATAGTTTTTCTTCATTTCATTTATACATAATTAAGGTATCAAATAAAGAAGATTTTAACAGAGACAAAATTTTTGAAAGCTTAAGAAATAATGGATATTATGTTAATGTTCACTATATTCCAATTTATAGACATCCATTTTATTCCAATAATTTTAATTTAAAAGATTATCCCAATAGTGAAGAATACTATAGTAAAGCCATTAGCTTGCCTATATACCCATATTTAAATAAAAAACATATTAGAAACGTTGTTGATATAATTAATAATAAAGTTAATTATCAAAATCTTTTTTAATTTTTAAAATTAATTAATAAATAAATTTTTATGAATGATTTCGAAATAATTGATGAATTAGAAAAAGCAAGAGCAAAAAACAATATAAATTGGATGAATATTTTGCGCTTAGCTTTTAAAAACTCCCCTGAAGAAGCCAGAGAAATAATCTTTAGGATAAACAAAAAAGATATTAAGATATCTAAAATATTAGAAAAATTATCGAAAAATAAAGGCGGGTAATAAAATGAAAACATATCAGAAACATTTATCTAGTGTTGGGGAGATAAAGGAGATAAAAGATTTAAACAGAAAACAGGTTAATAGAACTTCATCTATATTCCCAGTTTTTCACTCTAAAAAAATTAGTTCTAGAGTTCTTTTTATGAATTACTGGCTAATAAAAAGAGGAATTAAAGAAATGGGTTTAACAATTACTTTGAGATATTTTGATGGAAAAATATTGATTAGGCAAAATAAAATTTTAACATCTGCAAAAGCTTTTGAAATTAAGTTAATTGATTTATTAAAAAAAGTTGAAATCGAAAATAATGATTTTGTTGGATCTTTAGAAACTGAGTTTTTTTCAACAGTAGATTTGGTTTTTCCTTATCCAGCTGTAGTTATTAATTATTATAATGATTATGGATCAACTTTTGTTCATACAGCTGGAAGAATTTATAATAATTTTGAAGATTTAATTGAAAATGATTCAATTTTAGTTAAAGAAAGTGGATTTGATATTTATTCTGAAGATCGATTTAATCCATTTTTTTCTTTTACCAATGGATATAGTAATGAAAAATCAAATATTATTGAGGTTGAGCTTCTAAATGAGAATGGTTTAATTATTAAAGAGAAAATAGAATTAGGTAGTTTAAAACCATATGAAACTGTAGTTTTTTATTTTAAAGATTATTTTCCTTTAAAAAGACTTTTGAAAAATTCTATTGGGACCGTTAAAGTCAAGCATAATTTAAAAGGGTTTTTTCCCAGATTTATTTGCGGAAATATTTGTAAAGTAACGGGTCTTGTGTCTGTAACTCATAGCTATTATGATAACTCTAATCAATTAGGTTTAAATTCTTATATGAAAAATCATAATCCAAAAAAATTAATGGATTATTCAGTTTTTATTCCATTATTTGTTGAGAATAACTTTTATACAGAAATGAAAATTTATCCTATTAATTCTCCTTCAAATTATTCTCTAAATTTAACTTTTTACTCTATGAAGGGTAAATCTTTAGGGAAAAAAGAAAAAATTATTTCTATTGATGAAAATCATAACACATACAATGAATTAAAATTTTTAGATATAGTTAATAAATTAGGAATAGATGCAAAAGATGTTAAAGGTGTTTTAATTGAACAAAATTTTAAAAATAAAAACAAGATACCTTCTAGGCTAAAATATGGTTTAAATATTGGTGAAAAAAAATCAAAATATGATTTGCCAACTAATATATGTTTTAACTCAGAACCTGTAAATCAATATGAAATAAATAAGAAAGGAACATTTAAATGGTTTCCATTAATTAATTCTTCAAAAAGCATAGCCGTTATACATAATAGTTGTTTTATTAAAGATTATAGTAAAAGTGCTAATATTGAAATAAGTATTTATAAAGTTGATTCGGAAGATGTAATTATAAAAAACATTAAACTTGAAGCATTTCAACAATATAGATTAATTATAGATTTTGAGATATCAACTTTTCTAAATAACAAATCAGGGTGGGTTATTCTAAAATCTGAAAATCCATTTATTAGAGCATGGTATTTTGATTTTAATGAAAGTGGAATTATTGGTGGGGATCATTCCTTTTGAAAAAAAATTATTTGACTATTTATTAGTTTTAGTAATATGATAAATATTGTGAAAGGTAAAGGCTTATTTATATTTAGTGATCCAGGAGGAGCAAAACCAGTTTTATCATTTATTTACAATAAAAAAATTAAAAATTATAAAATTATTTCTGATAGAAAATATAATTTTTTTAATGATTTTAATTTAAAAGTTGAAAATTATAATATTAAATCAAATAACGAGCTTTTTAAAGCTTATAAACCTGATTATGTTTTTACTGGGACATCCTATACATCTAAGATTGAGTTAAAATTTATTTCAAAAGCAAAGGATTTAAACATTAAGACATATACTTTTATTGATCATTATTCGAGATATAAAGATAGATTTAAGTTTAATGGTGTGTATATATTTCCAGATGTTATTTTTTTAACTGATAATAAGGCAAAAAAAATTGCTTACAAAGCAGGATTAAATCTATATTCCAAAATATTCATTTCAGGTAATTTTTTTCATGAATATTTAAATAAATGGAAACCAAAAATTTCAAAAAAAATTTTTTTTTCTAGTTTTAAAATAAATAATAATCAAAAAATAATTTTATTTGCACCTGATCCTTTATCAAATATAGATGGAAAGAAAGTTTTATTATTTGATGAGACAGATGTTTGGATTGATTTATCTAAAGCAATTAATAAGATTTCTTTGACATCTAATCCACTATTAATCATAAAGTTTCATCCTAATCAAAACATTAATTATTTAAAAAGAATAGTTAAAGAGTTTCCAGTAAAAAAATATTTATTTGTTAATTCTACAAATACCAATGAATTAATTTACTATTCAAATATTGTAGTTGGAATTTATTCTAGCTTACTTATAGAAGCTGAAAAACTAAAAAAAAATATTTTAAGACATATACCAAATCCAAAAATTGACGATTATTTAGATCATTTAAAAAAAGGAAAAATCAGTAATACTGTCAATGAGCTAGCTAATAATTTAAAATTATTTATATGATTAATTTTTTGAACTATAAAACTTAACAAAATGATTAAACTATACATTAAGCTTTATTCTATTTGTTATGATTCATTAATTAGTTACAAAAAGGATATTAATAATCCTAAAAATTGGAATGAAAAAAGAAAAATTTACAACAAAAAAATTAATGAAAAAGTTTTTAAGTTCATAAAAGATAAAAAATTAAAACAAGAAAAGATATCTGATCAATTTATATTGGACATGATAAATTACTATTTGTATCTGAACTTTAAAATTAGAAAAAGTTATTTGTTCAATAATAAATTTTTAATTTTTCCAAAATATACATTTATTATCATTTGTTTAATTAATAATTTTTACATAGGTTTTAAAATTGTTTTAAGAAGGTTTCTAAATGTAGTTTTCACTAAAATTAATTTTAAGGAAATAGTAATAAATAAAAAAGCTGTTTTAGTAATAGGGTTTCCAAAAGATTCGTTTTCTAATAGTCTTCTAAAAACAAATTATAATTCATCTTTAATTGAATATTTGTTAAATAATAATATAATTGATTTTAAAACAGATATTTTAAGTTATGACGAGTATACATTAAAGAAAATGGATTATGATAAGTTTTCAAAGAAAAAATTATACGGTAAACCTAAATATGAAAATATATTTAAAGCAAAAACTTATCAAAGACATATCTTAAAAAGAAAAAAAAGTATAAATTTTTCAAAAGGATTAATTAAGAAGTTTTATTTAAATTTTATAAAACTTATAAAGCATTTTGGGTTTAAAGCAATTTCATTTTATTTATTTTATGTAAGTCAAAAATTAAGAGCTTATGAACTAAAGGAACTTTTTAATTTGATTAAAAGAAGATATGATTCTTTTAAGATTATTTTTATAAGTTCTTATGATTTAGGCTATTTAAAATATTCTAATAATAATTATTTAATTCATCATTACAACTATAGCAGAAATAATATTTATCCATTTTCAAAAAAAACATTATTCAATGAGTTAAAAAAAACTCAAGATCTATCATTAAATAATGTTCTTGAGGAGGTTGAGTTAGACAACTTTACTTTATCATATCCAAACTCATTGGGGTTTTCTTACCATGCTTATTTTTATTCATTTTTAAGAAATATTATTAATAAAAATTTTGATATAAGTCTTCATAATAAAGTAAAAATTCCTCCAAAAAAGCAATTAAATTCTAATTTAAGTTATGCTTTTATTCAAAAAATTAAACTAGAGACTAAAACAAAAAATGCAATTGTTTTTGATGTTTTATCTGAAACAAGACTTGAAAATATATCAAGGAGAGGAATATATGGTATGTATTCTCAATTAAATGATTTTGCAGAGAATTACTTAAGTGAACTTCTTTCAATTTTAAATAGTAATGAAATAAATATTTTTTATAAAGGAAAATATCAATATAACGACGAAAGAAAAACAATTATTGATAATGTGGCTTCAAGATTAAATATAAAATTTTATAAAATAAATGAATATTCTAAAATTAATTTATCTAATGGGGTGAAGTTTAATTACGCTATAAGTCAGCCATTTACTTCCACTTTTTTTAACTTAGCTCCAATTACAAAACAGTCAATTTACTATGTGCCAAATGATTTTATAAAACTTTTTCCAAATGGAATAAATGGAGTATGTTATGGTAGTAGAGAATTGTTAGAAAAAATTAAAATTTTATAATATAAACTGATAATTATTTAAAATGAAAAATTTATTTCGAATTAGTTGCTATAATTTTTTTAGGTATTTTATATTCAATAACAGAAATTAACAATATGAACATAAATGATTTAAAAAAAACTTTTTCTAATAATTCAAGGTTGAACAAAAAATTTGAATTTAAGGATATAGATAGTAAACATAAGAATATTATTAAAAATTCAAAAACTAATTTAGAAAATTTGAATTCTTCAAATTTTAGAAATTGGGGCAGTCAAAATGATATGGGGTTAAAATATTCTATGACGTTTTTATCAAAAAATTTTTTAGAATTAAATAAAATCAGGCTTTTAAACAATTTTTTTAATTTTTTTAAAAAAAGACTGAATCATATTTTTGAGTATTCTTCAATGTTAGATGATATAGAAATATTAAAATTATTAGATGGTGAAAGTTTAATTAAAGAGAATCCTCAAAACAAAACTCCTGGATCAATTAATTATCCGCTTGTAAATGGTTACTCAGTTTCAATTAGATGGCTAAGGTATTTATATATACTAAATCAAATTATTAGATTTAATTTGATAAATAAAAATGATATTTGGCTAGATATAGGATCTTATTATGGCGGATTGCAAGGTTTAGTAAAAAAATATTTTCCTAAAACTAAAATAATTATGTTGGATTTTAGCCATCAATTACTTAGGAGTTTTATTTATTTAAAAAAATTATATCCAAATGCTAATCATATTTTTCCCAATCAATCACAAAAAATCAAGGATATAAAAAATATTCCTGACGGATCATTTGTTTATGTTGAGGTAGAGGATACAAATACTTTAAATAATTTTGATATTAAAATAGTTACAAACTTCTTTAGTTTGGGAGAAATGAAAAAAAAATCATTTGATAATTATTTAAATTCTGAATTTATGAAAAATGCTAAAACTATATATTTTGCCAATAGATTTAATAGTAGTCCATTTTTTGAAAAAACATATGATGACTCAATAAATATATTTGATTATAAGCTCAATAAAGAAATTTTTTATTTTGATATTTTTCCAATGGGTCATTACCAAATAACAAATAGAAAAATTTTAAACAGGACTTTTTTTAGAAACATTTCTAGTCAGTATTTTGAAATAATTTGGAAAGAAAAAATTTAGTTTTAAAAGAAAATAAAAAAATGAATTCTATTAACTGAAATATTAATTAATTGTTTAAAGATTATATAAATAAATATATGAGTTGTTTTTTGGAAATTAAAATTATTGTTAATTAAGAATTCCTTCATTAAATAAATGAAAGATCAATATAATCTTAATAGAATTTAATAAATTGAAAATATATATTTTAGAAAAAAGTTTTAACAATTTAATCATTAGTTTATGAAAATAGAAATAGGTTATGGTAAAATAGAAAAAGTAAAAATCGGAGATGATTTACCATTAGCTTTTGTTGGTGGACCATGTGCTATTGAAAGTAGAGACCATGCTTTTTTTATGGCAGACAAGATTAATAAAATATGTAATAAACTAAAAATGCCATGGATTTATAAGTCATGCTATGATAAAGATTGCCGTTCATCACCAAAAAGTTTTCATGGAGTAGGAATTGATGAAGGTTTGAAGATATTGTCCGAGATAAGAGATTCATTTGGAATACCTGTCGTTTCAGATTTTTCAGATTCATCATGGGCCCAATCTACAGGAGAAGTATGTGATATGGTTCAAGTTCCAGCTTATTTGTGTAGGCAAACCTCAATTTTAAGAGCTGCAGCTGAAACAAGTCGTCCAATATTATTAAAAAAAGGACAGTTTATGAGTCCATGGAATATGAAAAATTCATGTAGAAAGATTGAATCTTTTGGAAATAATAAAATTATTTTAGCAGAAAGAGGAACCTTTTTTGGGTATAATATGCTTGTAAATGACATGAAATCCTTTCCAATAATGGCTGAAACTGGATATCCAGTTTGTTATGATGCATCTCATTCTATTCAATTGCCAACATCTATGGGTAATATTTCAGGCGGACAAAGAGAATATATTCCATATTTAGTTAGGGCTGCAGTTGCTAACGGAATAAATTTATTATTTATTGAGACTCATGACAACCCTAATGAAGCATTATCTGACTCTAATACAGTCTTGGATATAAAATATCTTAAAAATGTATTATATCAATCTAAAGTAATTCATGAAACTAGATTAAGATTATTAAATGAATTAGGGTCTGATAATATTATTCATTGATAAAAAATTAAAATATGAAAGTAAAAGATGTAATGCTTAAAAAAGGAAAATTTCCAATATTAACACCTAAAACTTTATTAAAAGAAGCTTTAGTTGAAATGGTTAAGACAAAGCTTGGTTTAGTTTGTATAACCGATTTAAATAACAAGTTAATAGGCATATTTACTGATGGGGATATTAGAAGAATGTTATTAAAAAATCAAAAGCCATTTTCAGCTTTTTTTGTAGATGATATAATTGATCATGCAAATTTAGATCCTACAACTTGTAAAGATTCTGATTCTTTGAAAGAATCATTAAAATTGATGGAAGAAAAGGGAATTTGGGATTTGCCAGTATTGGATGAGGAAAATAATTTAATAGGACTTTTTCATTTGCATCAAGCAATATCAAAGTTGATATAGTTATTAGATTAATTTAAATGAAAAAACTTAATAAAAATTATTTAGGGTGGAATTCAAAAGATCATTTAATTTCCTTCAATTTTTGGAATGATTTATCTAATTATGAGTTTAATTTTAGGTGGGGAAGTTTTAGGGAAAATCAAATTATTTCGGAAGTTTTAAAAAAAGGAGATTCATTGTTTGAAGTTGGATGTGCAACTGGAACTACAGTTAGGTGGCTAAAAAATACTGGAATTTTAAGTAAAATTAAATATTTAGGAGTTGACATTAGTGATACAGCAATTAGTAAAGCAAATTTCTTACACCCTAAAGTTAATTTTAAAAAGATTGGTTTAGGACCTTTAAAAGAGTATTATAATAAATTTGATTATGTTTTCAGTAGAGATACAATTATGCATCAAGAAAAACCTTTTGAATTTTTATGGGAACTTATTAAATGTGCTAATAAAGGACTAATAATAAGATTAAGAACTAGAGATTCAGGAATCACAAATTATAATTTAGAAAGTAATTGTCAACTCCATTATGATAATTATTGGATGCCATATATAGTGATTAATATAAGTGAAATAATAGATTTTTTAAAAAGTTTAAAAATTATTTATAGTATAGAGATTAATCGTTCCTATGAAGTTTTAGGAGGAAGTACAAATAGATATTTACCGAAAGATTTATATTTTAAATCAGCAGGAGGGGCTGAAACTTCAATTTTTTTAAAAATTGATAAAACAAAAACCTCGAATGATATTGAAATTATTAAAACAGATCTTGTTGAAGGAAGAAAACTTATAAGATTTTCTATTTTTAAAAGATTTATTATAGCTGTTCTAAAAAAATTAAAACTATTATAAATGAAAAGAAAAGATTTAAAAAAAGCATTAAGGTTAAGAAAAAAAATTTTTGGAGCATGGGTTTCTTATTCAGAACCTTCAATTGCTGAAACTTTTGCTAAAGCTAATTTTGATTTTTTAGTAATAGATATGGAACATTCTACAATAACATTACCTCAGTCAAAAAATATTATATCCGTTTGCCAATCTATGGGAGTCTCATGTTTGCCAAGGCCTGTTTCTCATTCTAATGATTATTTTAAACCATTATTAGAATTTGGACCTGACGGTCTTTTTGTTCAAATGGTTAATAATCCTTCTGAGTTGAATAAAATTATTAATTATGTAAAATATCCTCCAATTGGTTGCAGGAGTTATGGAATTAATAGAGCTCAAGAATATGGTTTTAAAATTGAAGAATATTTTTCTTTATGGAATGATGAATCTTCTTTAATAATTCAAATTGAATCAATTGAAGGGGTTAAGAATATTGAATCTCTACTAGATAATGATCAAGTAGATGCCGTTATGATAGGGCCTTATGACATTTCTGGTTCACTTGGTGTCCCGGGAGAAATTAATCATCCAAAAGTAATTGAAGCTTCAAAAAAAGTAATTTCCGCTTGTGAAAAGTATGGAAAGAGTTGTGGAACTCAAATTTCTGATCCCAATCAAGAAAATATTAAATCTTTATTTGATATGGGTTACACCTACTTGATTCTTGGATCTGATTTATTTGTTTTGTGGAGATGGGCTGAAAAGATGAGTAAACTTATTAATAGAATCAAAGATTAAAAAAATGTATTTAAATAAATTATTTAATTTAAAAGGAAAAGTTGCTGCTGTTATAGGAGGGGGAGGATATTTATGTAGTAAAATGTCAATGGGCCTGGCTAAATCAGGATGTAAATTGGCGATTTTAGATCTAAGATTAAAAAAAGCAAAAAAAGTTTGTAATGAAATTATATTTGAGGGATATAATGAGACAATTGCATTATCAATAGATGTATCAAATAAAGAAAGTCATGAAAGTGCTTTAAATTATATCGTTAAAAAATTTGGGAGAGTTGATATATTAATAAATGGTGCAGGAATTAATAGCTCATCTCCATTTTTGGAAATTGATAGTAATGAATGGTATTCTATAATCGATTCTCAGTTAACAGGAACTTTTTATGGATGTCAAGTATTTGGAAAGCATATGTTGAAAAATAATTCTGGGTCGATAATTAATGTTTCTTCAGCATCTGCTGGACCACCTCTTTCAAAAGCATTTACATATTCAGTTTCAAAGGCAGGTATAAAAAACTTAACCCAAAATTTGGGTAGAGAATGGGGAGAAAAAGGTGTTAGGGTTAATGCTATTAGACCTGGATTTTTCCCAACTGAATGGAATAAAAAAAACTTTATTACAAAGGATAGAGAAAAAAAAATATTAGGACATACTCCAATGAATAGATATGGTAAACCTGATGAATTAATAGGTGCAATTTTATGGTTATCTTCTGAAGCTTCCAGTTTTGTTACAGGTGCTGAAATTACTGTGGATGGGGGTTATTCTTGCATGACAATTTAAATAAAAATGAAAAATAAAAAGACAGTTATAATTACTGGTGGAAATAGAGGAATAGGTTTGGGAATAACAAAAGTTTTCCTTAGAAATAATTATAATGTATTTGTTGGTTCTAGAACAGGATTTTCAAAAGAAAGTCATAACTTAAACATAAAATCTGTAAATCATTTCAAAATAGATGTTAGGAATTTTAATGATCACGTCAAACTTGCAAAAAAAGCAATTGAATTAACAGGTAGACTAGACTCTTATATTAATAATGCAGGATATTCAAAATGGGTTTCTATAAATAATATTGAAGAAAAATTTTTAAATAATATTTTGGAAACTAATTTAAAAGGTGTTTTTTGGGGTTGTAAAGCTGCAGCAAAATTTTTAAATTCTGAAAATCCCTCAATTATAAATGTCTCAAGTTTAGCAGGTAAAAGAGGGAGTTTAAATAATTCTGCTTATGTAGCTTCAAAATTTGGTGTTAATGGACTTACTCAGTCTTTAGCTAAAGAATTAGGTGAAAAAAATATAAGAGTAAATGCAGTTTGCCCAGTACTCATTGCAACTAAAGGATTAATTAAAGCTTTAGAGGAAGAAGAAGCTCCAGGAAAAAAAGGAGCAATTAAGTTTATTGAAGAGTTTTCAAGAATTAATTCTCCATTAAATAGAATGCCAACATCTGAAGAAGTTGGAGAAATGTGTTTATATCTTGCTAGTGATAAGGCTAAAGCAATAACCGGTCAATGTATTAATGTAGATTGTGGAGTTTTACCTCAATAAAATGAATTTAAAAGTAATAATTCCTGCTCACTTAGCCTCTTTGAGATTAAAAGAAAAAATTTTAATTGACATTCACGGTTTACCCATGATTGAACATGTAAGAAGAAGAGTTTTATTATCAAAAGAAGTTAGTGAAGTAATTGTTGCAACTTGCGATTTTGAAATAAAAAAAACTGTTGAGGGTTTTGGAGGAAAAGTAGTAATGACTTCCAATGATCATCAGAATGGTACTAGTAGAGTTGCTGAGGCAGTAAGTAAAATAAAATGTTCACATGTATTAATAGTTCAAGGAGATGAACCTTTGATTCATCCAGAACATATTAATCTAATGGTTAAATCAATGCTAAATAATAATAAAATAAAAATTTGGAACGGAATAACTTCAATTAATTCTATTGATGATTTAAATAATCGTGACCTAGTAAAATGTTTTGTCAATAGTAAAAATCAAATTGGAATGTGTTTCAGAAATAACCCAGGTTTTTCTGGCTTAAAAAAATTGAATAAGTCAATATTTAAAATACAGGGTTTAATAGCATTTAAAAAAAATTTTCTAATGAATTTAGTAAATAAACCCCCATCACCATATGAATTAGCTGAGTCAATTGAACAAATGAGATCTATTGAAAATGGAAATCAAATTCAAGCAGTTATGTTAAATAAGTCTTTTTCTTCTATAAATAATTTAGAAGAATTAAAAGAAGTTCGCAATATTTTAAAAAAAAGTAAATTAGAAATAGAAATTTTAAATACTATTAAGCATAATTAATTTATTTAAAAAAATTTCTTATTCTTCGGTAGTTTAATTTTGCCAATAAAATTCTTTCAGAATTAAAAGATTCATCAATAGGAAACCTATGAAAGATTAATGATTTATTTTCAAAATTTAAAGGGTTAGCAGTGAAAATCGCTTTAGCTCCATTTTTGATTAAGATTTTATTTGTTTTACTATTGTAGCAAGTATTTTTTTGGCCATATGGATAACTAAAATAATCTATAAAATTTTTTAAGAAAGTCATCCTGTTTTTATTGTAGTTTTTTATTAAGTCAATTTCATTTAACAAACTAGCATTAAAATGATTATATAAATGATTTCCTATGCAAAATAATTTATTTTTTGAAATTTTTTCAAGATCATTTAATGTTCCAAATTCTCCATAATATTTTTTAGCTGCATTAATTATTTTTATTTTATTATGTGTTCTAAAAAATTTTTCAACGTGCATAGGAAGGGCATATAAAAATTCTTTATTTTTTATATGTAAATGGTCTTCAGGGTTGACTATTTTTTTAAAATAACTATAATTTTTACACAAAAAATTTACTAATCCTGACCAAAAAATTTCTTTTTTAAAAGGAGCATAATTTAAAAAAAATATTGATGGACACTTTTTCTCCTCTAAAATTCTGGTGGCATTTTTAAATATTCCTATTGAACCATCATCAAAAGTAATTAGAGCAGTTGGGATTTTTAATTTAGTAATATTTAATTCTTTTGGATGGATTACTTTAAAATTATTCATTATAATTTCTATTTGTTTCTTAAATAAATTAGGTTTAATATTTAAATTATTTTCAGAGTAAAATTTAGAAGGATTATAAGAAATTTCATGAAACAAAAAAACTACTAATTTTTTATTGAAAAGGATCTTAAATAATTTTTGAGAACCAAAAATACTTAACATAAATTTAGAAAGAAAAAATGATTTTAAGATTTTTTTAAGTTTTTCCATGCTTTAAATATAAGTTTAGGATTTTCTTTCATATATCTTGATGTATATACTTTTCCTTGCTTTAAATTTTGTTTTTCCAATTTGAGTATTTTATTTCTAGTTATTGTCCTATGAGTTTTAATAAATCCATTTAAACCAAGTAAAGTTAATTTTAAACCTATAGAATAGAAATTATCTTTAAAGTCAATTTCAGGTTTAAATCGATAAATTAAATCTCCAGAATCAATCTTATCGTCTATTAAATGAACTGTTACACCTAATCCTTTTTTTCCTTTTGTAGCAAGAGCAGATATTATTCCTTCTCCTCTAAATTCTGGAGACCAACCCCAATGCATATTTATGAAAAAAGCATTTTTTAAAGACAAAATATTTGTTTTTATAATACTAGTTCCAAAAACATAAATTAATTTGTAGTTATTTTTTTTTAGTATTTCAAATGTTTTTTGATCATTTATATTTTCTATTTCATATAATATTATTTCTTTTTGAAGTTCATTGTAATTCTTAATTAATATCCTGTTGTTGTGATATTGTTGTTTACCAAAATATTTGTCAAAAAAAATTTTATTTAAAACTTTAATTAAAAAATTTTTTGTCAAACTAAACTCTTTATTTAAAGTTTTTATTAATTCAAAAATATTTTTTTTTCTCGGGAAGGAAGATTTACCTCCTTCAAATACTACGGCATCAATTATTCCTTTTTTATACAAATAATTTGCTGCATATACTTGAAAAGATGATCTTTTAGTTAGTAATATTCCTTTACTCATTAAATTAGAATGATTTAAAAATATTTTGAAACAAATCTAAGGATTCTATTAGGTTTACTCATAATTATTTATCTATTATATTTATCTAGATTAAATACATTTGTATTCTATTTAAACTTTATCAATTTATATATAATTGTTTTTTAACACATTTTAAGTACTTTTGTTACTTATTAATAGAGACTTTTAATTATTATTAAAAAAATAAAAACATTTAAGTAAAATAAATTATTAATAATTATGAGAAGAATTGTTTTCACTTTAAAGAATTTTATTAAGGATTTAAATCAAGATTTTTTAAGATATTTTACTGGGAAATTAAAAAAAAATGAAAAACAAAATTTATCTGAAACTCAAATTTACCCTAAAGGTAAAAATATAATTAAGGTTTTGAACATTGAAGCTAAGCAAAGATTAGACAAAATAGATTTGTCAGAAAACTCAAATATAGCCTCAATTGGAACTTGTTTTGCTGAGGAGCTTTCAATTCATTTAAAAAACACATCTAGTTATTTAAATTACATTAATTATGAAAAAAATGTTTTTAATTTTTCTGCAAATTGGGGTCGTGTTTACACAGTTAAAAATTTGAAGCAGATTATCGATTATTCACTTACTGAAAATTACCCCTTATTAGTAGAGCAATACAAAAAAAAATTTTTTGATCCATTAAGAGAGTACAGTGTTGGTTATTTTAATTCTAAAGATGAAGCAATAAATAGTATTAAAAGACATAGAATAAATAGTAGAGAGGTATTTAATAAAACTAATTTAATTGTTATTACTTTAGGTCAGAATGAGTATTGGTATGATCTCAAGAATAATGTCACATGGGGTACAACACCGGCAATAATTTTTAGAAAAGAAAAGAATAGATTTGAGGCAAGAGAGTATTCATTTAAAGAAAATGTTGAAGATTTAAAATATATAGTCTTAAAACTAAGAAAGTTTAATCCCAAAATAAATATTATTTTCACAGTAAGCCCTGTGGCTTCATATGCAACTTTTATAAGTCAAAATATAGTTTCACAATCATTTGCCGGGAAATGTACTCTTCGTGCCGCTATTCATGAAATCTTACCATTAGATGACAAAATTTTTTATTACCCTTCTTTTGAATTTGTATTATCAGATAATCCAAGTTCATTTATTTATGATAATAGGCATGTAAAAAGATTTAAGGTTTCTCAAATTTTGTCTTCTTTGAATAAGTCTTTACTAAAAAATAAATTTTAATTTATATCTAGGTGATAATTAAGAAGGAAAATTTAAAAATAAGTGAAAGTGAAATTTTTTTGCAAATTGGCAAAAAAAGAAAATTTTATGAAAGTAAGGTAAACAACTTTCTAATTAATTTAAATATTTCTAATTCTAGTAAAGTATGGTGGGCCTTTAATTTTACTGCAAGGAACCCAGTAACTTCAAAACTTTTCGAAAAATTAATTGTTGTATTAGCCATAATTGATATAATTGAGAGTGATCAATCAAAACAAATAGATTTTTATAAAATTTCAGTTGGTCAAAGATCAATTATTAATCAATATTTTGATTATAAACCAAAATATTATATAAATTCATTTTATGATTTTTTTTTAAAAAATATATTTTTTGAATATATAAAGATAATTTATTTACTAATAGAAATATTTTTAAGATTTTTTAAATTAAAAAATAAAACAATAACAACTAATATATTGTTATTCAGCTACATAGATAATATTAAAAGAAATGACAGAGATTCTTATTTTGGAAATTTATTAAATAAAATAACTGAAGATTATCCTGAAAAAAAAGTTTCATATTTATTTTATTTATATAGGCCATTTATTAAAATGAAAAAGTGTTTAAAGAATGAAAAATCAAATTATAGTTTTATTTTTAATCACTTACATTTAATTGACTATTTATGGGCTTTTATTCAAGTTATAAATGGTTATTTTTTTTCAATTAAAAATTCAAATATTAGTTTAAATAATAAGAATATATTTTTCAAAGAGATTATAAGAGAAACCATGAAAAAAGAATTATCCAGAGGTTATATAAATAATTTACTTGTTTACAGAGCTTCAAAAAGGATAAGAAATATTCCTAAATTAGAAACTTTAATTTACCCTTTTGAAAATAAATCTCTTGAAAAGCTTATGAATTTAGGGTTTAATAATAAGATTAAAACTATTGGTTACCAACATTCTTCAATAACTCCTAGACATTTTAATTTTATTTTAAATAATGATGAAAGGAATTTATTTCCTTTACCCAACAAAGTTGTAACTATAGGCGAAGTAACAAAAAGATGGTTAATAAAAAAATGTAATTTTCCAGCCTCTCAGGTTATTCAAGGTGTGGCTTTAAAAAATTTTTTTTTAAAACCTATTATTAAAAGAACTTTTTCTCTAGAAAAAGTTAGGCTATTGTTTGTTTTTTCTTCTAGCAATTACGAAATAATTAAAAGCATAGAAATTTTAAAAAAAATTTTAATTAATTATAGTTTTAATTGTAGATTTAGATTTCACATTAATTTCCCATTGGAAAACTTAAATTTAAAGGATAAAAAATGGATTAAATCAAATATTAATTTAGCTGAAAAAAATACTTTGAATGAGGATTTAAAATGGACTGATATAACTGTGTATATTTCATCAACTGTCGCTTTAGAATCTCTTTTTTGTGGTATACCAATAATTAGGTTAGATATTGATAAATTTAACTCAGATCCACTTCTAAATGAAAAAATCCCTTTCAAATGGACTGCAAATTCTGCTATTGATTTGATAAATTCAATTTGTGAAATATCTTATCTTAGTGATAAGGAAAGAAACGAAAGATCTATAAAAGGACAAAATTTTGCTTCTTCATATATGATGCCCGATAAATTTTTAAAAACAGAAATTTTTTTGTAAGATGAAAATAATTAATAATAAGTATAGCAATTTAAATTCTATTAAGAAAGACTTTATAAATAAAGCTCCCTTTCCGCATATTGTTTTAGATGATTTTTTAGATAATAATTATTTTAATAGTCTTGATAAAGTTTTAAAAAAAAATAATTACTATAATTCTGGAAAAGATTTTAATTCTGAAGTTGAATTAAACAAATCAATTAGCATAAATCAAGCTTTACCTAAAGTAATATCAAATATAGTTGATGAATTAAATTCTAATAATTGGATTAATTGTCTAAAATCTTTAACGGGAATTGATTCATTAAAAGCAACTAAAAGAGGAAATACAGAATTAGCTAATTATCACGAAATGGGGACCAGTGGTTTTTTAGGATCTCATGTGGATCATTCTAGTGAGCCTTCCACGGGTAAACCACATGTTTTAAATGTAATATTATATCTTTCAAGTGATTGGAAAGATGAATTTGGAGGAGCAACACTTTTTTTTGACAAATATGGAAAGAAAGTAATATCTAAAGTTCCATATAAAAAAAACCGAGCAGTAATTTTTCTTCATACTCCATACAGCTTTCATGGAGTTGAGAGGTTAAAAGATAATAATGTTAAAAGAAAAGTTATTTATGTTGATTATTATTCAGAGAGTTTTAAACCTTTTAAACATCTCAAATTTAGATTTTCAAATGATTGGTTTTCACATGGAACAACTTTTATTTTAAAAAACAAACTTGATTATTTTAAAAGAAAAAATTGGTCATATGCAAAATCTTTTATACAGTATAAATTAAATCTGATAAAAAGTAAATTTAATAATTGAAAATATCAATAGTAATAGCCACAATAGGTAATAGGAATTTAATACCAACCATTAATTCTTTAAATAATAATACCATCAGACCGGATGAAATAATTATTTGTATTCCATCAAATGATACAAATAAATTTGAAAAACTTAAATCTTTTTCTAACACTAAAATTGTTAAGTCAAATTGTAAAGGGCAAGTAAAACAAAGAATAGAAGGTTTTAAAAATGTAAAAAATGACGTAGTTCTCCAGTTAGATGATGATATAATATTAAAAGAAGATTGTTTAGAAAGATTAATAAATGTTTTAACTAAAAAAAGAAGTTGTGCCGTTTCTCCAAATTTATATGATATTGACAAAAAAAAATCTATATATGACAGAGATCAAGGTTGGAAAAGAAAAATTTTTAATTTGTTTTCTCATGGAAAATTTAATATTAAAAAAGGAATAATAACAAATTCTGGATTTGAGTCGTACCCAATAATTAACGAAAATAATAAAGAAATTATTTCTAGTGAATGGTTGGTAGGTGGTTGTGTTATGCATTATAAAAAAAACCTCATTTTGAATGATTATTTTAAGTTTGAGGGTAAAGCATATTGTGAGGATTTGTATCATTCAATTTTATTAAAAGAAAATGGAATAAAATTATTTATTGATCCTTCTTCAATAGCATATCTTAAAATAGAAAAGGAAAAATTTATTAGTTATATTACTAATTTAAAGAATGACATTAGAATAAGAAAAAATCTTGTTTTAAGGGAGAATTTAAATATTTATAGAATGTACTTTGTATATATAATTTTAATATTTAAAAGATTGTTATATGGATAAAAAAATTCTTATTGATTCAATTTATATTCATTCTTTTGGAGGAAAAGAATTACTTGAATATCTGATAGTATCAATAAAAAAAAGAGGTCTTTTAAATAAGACTGTATTTTTTTTTGATATCAGATTAAATACAGAAGAAAATCTATTATTCAAAGACTGTTTTTTTTACAAAATAAAGCCTAGAGTTTCTTCAAGAATATCTGCTTATAAGAATTATTCAAAAAATTTTAAAACAGTTGTTTGTTTATCAAATATTCCTCCACCATATAAAATTTTGAATAAAAAAGTATTTATATATTTTCATAATTTATTACTAACTCAAGACTTTTCTAATGGATTATATAATTTGATTTTAAATAGATTAAAAAAAATATATATAAAAAAGAAAAATTCATCAAATTATGATTGGATAGTTCAAACTAACTATATGAAAGAGCAAGTTGCAATGTCTTTTTCAATAAAAAAAAATAAAATAAAAGTTTATCCTTTTTTTGATATTGACAAAATAAAGTTAACTAATAAAAATTTTAAATCATCCACTTTAAATTTTTTATATGTAACAAGTAAATTAAAACATAAAAATTTAAAAAAGCTAATAAGTGCTTTTAAATTATCCAAGTTTAATAGTAAAAAGTTAATTAATTTATATATAACTATTAAAGGAGATGATATTTCTTATGAAAATAAAAACATAAAATATATAGGTAAAATTGAAAAAAAAGAATTGTTAATGTTTTATAAAAAATCACATTACTTAATTTATCCATCTTATGCTGAAAGCTTAGGACTTCCTGTTTTAGAAGCTATAAAATCAGGATGCAATGTTATATTATCAAATATTCCTACTTTTAAAGAAATTTGTAATTCATCATTGTTTTTTGATCCAAAATCAGAACATAGTATAAGTAAAAGTATGATAAGAGCCGTTAATAATGATTATATTAAGAAATCAAATATTGTAGTAAAAAACAAAATAGATAACTTTATAGAATTAATGTTTAAAAATGTTTAAAAATAAAATTCTTTTAATTACTGGAGGGACAGGTTCTTTTGGGAACGCTGTCCTAGATAAATTTCTAGAATCTCAAATATCTGAAATAAGAATTTTTTCAAGAGATGAAAAAAAACAACATGATATGAGGGTAAAGTATAATAATCCTAAAATTAAATTTTATATTGGAGATGTTAGAAATTATGAAAGTTTAAATCAAGCTCTTACAGGTGTGAATTATGTTTTTCACGCAGCAGCATTAAAACAGGTTCCTTCATGTGAATTTTATCCTACTGAAGCTGTTAGAACAAATGTTTTAGGGACTGAAAATCTTTTAAATGCAGCTATTTTTAATTCTGTAGAAAAGATAATTTGTTTAAGTACAGACAAAGCTGTCTATCCAATAAATGCTATGGGAGTATCTAAAGCTATGATGGAGAAAGTTTTTGTTGCGAAGTCAAGACTTACTAATAAAACTAAAATTATTGGAACAAGATATGGTAATGTTATGGCCTCTAGGGGATCAGTTATCCCTCATTTTTATGATCAAATTAAAAAAGGTAATGATATAACTGTTACAGATCCTAATATGACTAGATTTATGATGACATTGGATGATGCTGTGAATTTAGTCTTATTTGCATTTAAAAAGGGAAATTCTGGAGATATTTTTGTTCAAAAGTCACCATCAACAACTATAGGAGAGCTAGCATCTACTATGAAAAAAATCTATAATTCAAAAGTTAAAATTAAGAATATTGGTATAAGACATTCTGAAAAAATTCATGAAACTTTGTTGTCAAAAGAAGAAAGAATTGTTGCAGAAGAATTAGAAAATTACTTTAGAATACCTTGTGATAATAGGGATTTAAATTATAATAAATATTTTTTTGAAGGAACTAAATTAAAAAATAAATATGATGAATATAATTCATTTAACACACATAGATTGAGTGAGAGTCAACTTATAGATTTGCTATTTAGTATAGGGTATCAAGGTTAAAATTATTTTATGAAAAAATTAAAATTAGTCACAATAGTTGGAACTAGACCAGAGTTAATAAAATTATCATTAACAATTAAAAAATGTGATAAAATTTTTGATCATGTTCTGATACATACAGGACAAAATTATGACTATGAGTTAAATCAGATTTTTTTTGAGGATTTGGGTATAAGAAAACCCGATTATTTTTTAGATGTAGTAGGAAAAAATTTAGGTGAAACTTTGGGAAATGTCATATCAAAATCATATAAAATACTAAAAAATTTAGAGCCAGACTCTCTTCTAATTTTAGGAGATACTAATAGTTCTTTATCTGTCATATCAGCTAAAAGATTAAAAATCCCGATTTTTCATATGGAGGCAGGAAATAGATGTTTTGATTTGAATGTTCCAGAAGAAATAAACAGAAAAATCGCTGACCATTTAGCGGATATAAATTTAACATATACAGAAAATAGTCGAAGATATATTTTATCAGAAGGTTTTAGAAAAGATCATGTTTTTAATACAGGTTCTCCAATGTTTGAAATTATTAAAAATTTTAAAAAGAATATTGATGATAGTAAAATTTTAAGTCAACTTAATTTAAAAAAAAATAAATATATAGTAGCGAGTATTCATAGAGAGGAAAATATAGATATTGGAAATAATTTTAAAGAAATATTGAATTCATTAAAATTAGTTGAAGAAAGATATAATTTGCCAATTATTTTTTCAACTCATCCAAGAACTAAAGAAAAATTAAAGATTATTAAAGTAATTAAGAGTTCTAAAATAAACTTTATTAAACCGTTAGGATTTTTTGATTATGTAAATCTTCAAAAAAATTCATTTATAACTCTTTCAGATAGTGGAACTTTATCTGAGGAAAGTACAATAATTAATTTTCCTTCGGTGAGTATTAGAACATCAACTGAAAGACCAGAAGCTATAGATTATGGAACAATGGTTTTAGGAAATATTGAAAGTGATTCAATTATTCAATCTATTAATGTTTCTTTAAAGCTATTTGAAAATGGATTCAAACAAATTCCAAATGATTATAAAGTATTAAATTCTTCAGATAGAGTTATAAAAATAATTCAAGGATATACAAAAATCATTAATAAAGAAATATGGAAAAAATAATACCCAAAAGACTTTTAATTTTGGGTAGCACAGGGATGCTTGGTCATATGCTTTTTTTTCATTTAAAAAAAAATAAAAAATTTGAAATTTTTGACCTTTCTTTTAGAAAAAAATTGAATTCCAAATCTTTGATTTGTGACGTTCATAATATTTCTGATTTCAAAAAGATATTAAAAAGTATAAAGCCTGAAATTATTATTAACTCAATTGGAATTCTTCCTCAAGATCCAAATTTTAATAAAATTAATTCTATATCCATAAACTCTCTTTTCCCTCAAAAATTGAAAGAAATTTCAGAAGAATTTAATTCAAAAATAATTCAAATAAGTACTGATTGTGTTTTTGATGGTAAAAGAGGAAAATATTCAGAAAATGACACTCCTAATGAGTCAAAAACTTATGGTATAACAAAATTTATGGGAGAAATTAAAGGTAATAAACATTTAACTTTAAGGACCTCAATTATTGGACCAGAATTAAAAAAAGATGGTAAAGGACTTTTACATTGGATTTTTAATGAAAAAGGAAAAATAAAAGGTTATAATAATGCTATTTGGGGAGGAATTACAACACTTGAGTTATCCAAAGTTATAGAACACTGTATTATCTATAATATTAGTGGATTGTATCATGTAACTAATGGAGAATCAATAAGCAAATATGATTTATTAAATATAGTAAAAAGAGAATTTAAACTAAATAAAATAGAAATAATTCAAGATTCTTCAATAATATATGACAGAAGTTTAATTTCTGAAAGGTCAGATGTTAATTATAAATTTTCGAGTTACGATAAAATGATATCAGAACTAAGTTTATTTTACAGTACTAATAAAGATTTATATTCATATAAATTGTAATTGACAATAATTTAAATATCAAATTGAAAATACTAGTTGTTTCTCAATATTTTTATCCTGAAAATTTTAGGATAAACGATTTGTGTTATGGATTAAATGAAATGGGACATGAGGTTGAGGTCTTAACTGGAAAACCAAATTATCCAAAAGGAAGTTTTTATAAAGGATATTCTTGGTATACAAAGCAAACAGAAGTAATTAACGGTATAAAAGTATATAGGTCAAATTTAATACCAAGAGGCAATTCAGGAGGTTTTCGACTATTTTTAAATTATATTTCTTTTGTTTTTTTTGCTTCAATAAAACTTTTTTTTATTAAACAAAAATTTGATAAAATATTTGTTTATGCACCCTCTCCAATTACAGTCGGTTTTATAGGTATAATAGCATCAGTTATTTTTAGAGCAAAACCTTTTTTGTGGGTTCATGATCTGTGGCCAGAATCTTTAAAGGATGCGGGAGGAATAACAAATAAAATGGCATTAGGATTAGTTAATTTAATGACTAAATTAATATATCATTTTTATGATATAATTCTTATACAATCTCCAATATTTAGAGAATATTTGATTGAACAGGGGGTTAGCAAAAATAAAATATTATATTATCCATATTATGCTGAAAGTTTTTATAAAGTAGTCAAACCAAAATTAAAGATAAAGTCCATTTTTCCAAATGGGTTAAATATTTTATTTGCAGGTAATATTGGGGTAGCGCAAAGCTTTGATACAATTATTTCAGCAGCTAGTATTATTAGAAAAAAAATGAAAAATATAAATTTTATTATTATTGGGGAAGGGAGAGATAAAAAAAGGGTAATTGAAAAGATTTCTAGGATGTCTTTAGAAAAAAATTTTAAATTTTTAGGTTCATTTCCTCCTGAGAAAATGGCAGATTATTTTGCTTGTGCTGATGCTCTTTTAGTAAGTTTAAAAAAAAGTAAAATTTTCAGATTAACTATTCCTGGAAAACTTCAATCATATTTAGCGTCTGGTAAACCAATAATAGGATCTGTTGATGGAATATGTTCGGATATTATTCTTAAATCAAAATCAGGATATGCCTCACCATCAGAAAATTCCAAAATGTTATCAACATCTATTTTAAAATTTTCAAATCTAACAAAAAAAGAAAAATTAAAAATGGGGGAAAATGCAAGAAAATATTTTGAAAAAGAATTTGAAAGAAATAAACTTCTATTGAAATTAATTGATATTTTTAAGGCATGAAAAAGGTATTAATAACAGGTGGTGCTGGATTTATTGCTCATCATTTAATAGAATTTCTAATTAAGAATACTAATTGGGTAATAATTTCGCTTGATAGATTAGACTACAGTGGTAATTTAAATAGATTAAACGATGTTATGAATCAGTTTTCTAGTGCCCATAAAAAAAGAGTTAAAATTATTTATCATGATTTGAAATCTGAACTAAATCCTTGGATCGTTAGTGATATTGGACATGTAGACTATATTCTTCATTTAGCAGCAGGATCTCATGTAGACAGAAGTATTAAATTTCCTATGGAATTTGTTATGGATAATGTAGTAGGGACCTGTAATATTTTGAATTTTGCTAAAATGATTAATGAAAAGAAAGCAATTGAAAGATTTATTTATTTTAGTACAGACGAAGTCTTTGGTCCGGCACCTAATAAAATTAATTATAAAGAAAACGATAGATATAATTCAACAAATCCATACAGCGCAACTAAAGCTGGAGGAGAGGAACTTGCTGTAGCTTTTGAAAACACTTATTCTTTACCAATATATATTACTCATACTATGAATGTTTTTGGTGAAAGACAACATCCAGAAAAATTTGTGCCTATGTGTATAAAAAAAATAAGAGATGGTGAAAGTGTTACTATTCATAGTGATAAAACAAAAAAAATTCCTGGCTCAAGACATTATATACATGCTATTGATGTAGCTGAAGCAATTTTATTCCTCTTAGAAAAGAAGATAGAAAATATTCATGATTGGGGTGGAGCTAAGTGTCCTAAATTTAATATTGTTGGTTCAGAGGAACTTGATAATTTAGAGCTAGCAAGAGCTATTGCAGATTCTCAAAATAAAAATTTAAATTATGAAATGGTTGATTACCATTCTTCAAGGCCAGGCCATGATTTAAGATATGCTTTGTCTGGTGAAAAAATGAAAAAACTAGGATGGATACCAAAAATAAAAATTAAAGAAAGAATCAACCAAGTTGTAGAGTGGTCTTTAAATAACCCAAAATGGATTGAACTTTAAAAAATTGTTTTAAGGATAATTAAAAATCAGTATATTTGCCCACCAAAATCTGTATTAATGTATGCAATTGTAGAAATAGCAGGACAGCAATTTAAGGTTTCAAAAAATGACAAGTTATTTGTTAATCGTCTTCCAGAAAAAGAAGGAGTAAAGGTTTCTTTTGATAATGTTTTTCTTATTGACGATGGTAAAAATGTAAAAGTAGGTGATCCAAAATTATTAGGAGCAAAGGTAAATGCAAAGATTTTAAGTCATTTAAAAGGAGATAAAATTATAGTTTTTAAAAAGAAGAGAAGAAAAGGTTACAGAGTAAAAAATGGGCATCGTCAATTCTTAACCCAGCTTTTAATTGAAAATGTAATAGAAAAAGATGCTTTAAAAAAACTTGAAGTTAAAACTAAGAAGGTTGTAGAACCAAAATCTAGTTTTAAAGATCTAAAATCAAAAAAAGCAACTTTAAAAAAAACAGTTTCTTCTAAAACTAAATCAAATTCAAAAAAGAAATCATTAAAAAAATAAAACTTATTTAAATGGCACATAAAAAAGGAGTTGGTAGTTCTAAAAATGGAAGAGAGTCTCACTCAAAAAGACTTGGTGTTAAGATTTTTGGAGGTCAGATTGCAAAATCTGGTAATATAATTGTGCGTCAAAGAGGTACAGTTCACTATCCTGGAGAAAATGTTTATTTAGGCAAGGATCATACTCTTCATGCCAAAATTGATGGATCTGTTAAATTCACAAAAAAACAGAATAATAAGTCATACGTTTCAATAATTCCTATAAAATAAATAAAGAATATTAATACCTGTAATATTCTGGTTTAAAAGGACCTTTTGGGTTAACTCCAATATATTTTGCTTGTTCTGAAGATAAATCCTCAAGCTCAACTCCAAGATGATCAAGATGAAGAGAGGCAACTTTTTCATCTAGATGTTTGGGGAGCATATAAACTTTATTTTTATATTCTTTTGAGTGATTCCAAAGTTCTATTTGGGCCAAAACTTGATTTGTAAATGATGTACTCATAACAAAACTAGGGTGACCAGTTGCACATCCCAAATTAACTAACCTTCCTTCTGCCAAAATAATTAATTGTTTATTGTTTTCTAATGTATATAAATCAACTTGTGGTTTAATTTCAGTTTTAGTATGCGAATAGTTTTTATTTAACCATGACATATCAATTTCATTATCAAAATGACCAATATTACATACTATAGCTTTGTCCTTTAGTGCTAGGAAAGATTCCTTTTCAATAATATCTTTATTGCCTGTTGCAGTAACTACTATATCAGCAGATCCAATAACATTAGAAAGTTTTTTTACTTCAAATCCATCCATTGCAGCTTGAAGAGCACAAATAGGATCAATTTCAGTAATTGTTACAATTGCTCCTGCACCTCTAAATGATGCGGCAGTTCCTTTTCCAACATCTCCGTATCCACATACAATAACTCTTTTGCCAGCTAACATAATATCAGTTGCACGCCTTACAGCATCAACTGCACTTTCTTTACAACCATATTTATTGTCAAATTTAGATTTCGTAACTGAGTCATTAACATTTATAGCAGGAATGGGTAATTTACCTTTGTTCATTCTTTCATACAATCTAAGAACTCCTGTAGTTGTTTCCTCAGAAAGGCCTTTAATTTCAGGAATTAGTTCAGGAAATTTATCAAAAACCATATTTGTTAAATCTCCTCCGTCATCTAAAATCATATTTAAAGGTTTACGATCCTCTCCAAAAAAGAGAGTTTGTTCAATACACCAATTAAATTCGTCTTCATTCATTCCTTTCCATGCATATACTGGGATATTTTTTTTTGCTATAGCAGCAGCAGCGTGGTCTTGAGTTGAAAATATATTACATGAACTCCAAGTAACTTCTGCTCCTAGATCAATAAGTGTCTCTATTAGAACTGCAGTTTGGATTGTCATGTGAAGACAACCGGCTATTCGAGCACCTTTTAATGGTAAAGACTTTTTATATTCTTTTCTTAACGACATTAAACCAGGCATTTCTTTTTCGGCTAATTTAATTTCCTTCCTACCCCATTCGGCAAGTTTTAAATCTTTTACTTTATAAGGTAGGTATTTTGTTTTATTTGACAGTTCCATATAATTATTATATTAGTCTGCAAAACTACGACCTTTCTTTAAATTTTCAAATGCCAGTATTAAAAAACTATTTGAGTAACAATGCAGATAAAGATTTCAAATTATATTTTTGGAATATTATAGAGAGTGAAAAGGACTTATATGAAGGGTTGAAATTTAATTCAATGTTAAAAGAAAAAATTAATAAAAAAAAATCTTTAGATCATAGAAAAGGAATTTTATCAATTAGACAATTATTAAAAAAAACAGGTATTTCTAATGAAAATCAATATTATGATGACATTGGCAGGCCATTTTTAAATGACGGAAGACACATTTCATTTTCTCATTCAAAAAAAGTATCAGGAATAGTAATTTCTGACAAAGAAATTGGAATTGACATTGAAAAGAATCAATCTAAAATTTTAAACATATCTCAAAAGTTTTTAAATATAAAAGAAAAAAATTTTTTAATAAAAAAAGATGTTTCTCAAATTACATATATTTGGACAGCGAAAGAGGCTGTGTTTAAAGCTTTTAAAGTAAATGGAATTATATTCTCAGATCAAATTGTTGTTGATCCTTTTGAAAAAAATTCAACAGAAGGTTTAGCAAGGGTTTTCTATAAAAATCAAACATTTAAATTTCACTTATTTTTTTTTAAAATCGGAAATTATTCTTGTACTGTAGCACTATCTTTGCAATAATGAAAATATCAGTAGAAATAACATTAATTCCGATAAATAAAAAATATAAATCAATAATTAAAAAATTTATAAAAACAATCCGTAATTCAAATTTTAAAGTAATAGAGACTCCATTGAGCACTCAAATTTATGGGGATTATGATTTATTAATGGAATATTTAAATAAGGAAATAAAGAATGTATTTAATAATGAAGATAATGTTTTAGTTCAATTAAAGTTATTCAATATCGACAGAAGTGATTACAGACCAGATTTTTGATTATTTTTTTAAACCGTATGAAGGATATTATGTTTTTGATATTTTTCTCGAATTTACAGCAGTTTTTTTAGGAATTTTAAGTGTAATTTTTGCTAAAATGAATAAAATTGCTGTTTATCCAACAGGGTTGATATCCACCGGAATTTTTGTTTATTTACTTTTTCATTTTAAACTTTTAGGTGATATGATAATTAATGCATATTTCTTTTTTATGAGTATCTATGGTTGGTTTTATTGGAGCTATAAAAGAGAAGGACAGATAATTAATAAGGTTTCATATAGCTCAAATAAAGATTATGTAATTGTGGCATTGATTTTTTTAATTAGTTTAATATTAATTTCAATAATTTATAAGTTATTTAACTTATTTACCTCTTGGTCTGCATATATAGACACTTTAACAACTGGGATATTTTTTGTTGCAATGTGGCTAATGGCAAGAAGAAAAGTTGAAAGTTGGATTTTTTGGATTATAGGAGATCTTATTTCTATTCCTCTTTATTTATATAAAGGACTTGCGATAACAACTATACAATATTTTATATTTACAATTATTGCTGTAATGGGTTATAAATCATGGGTAAAAATATACAAAGAGAGAATACCTGCTTAAAAATTGTTTTATTTGGGCCAGAGTGCACTGGGAAAACTACGCTAGCAAAGTTGTTAGCCAATCATTATAAATCACAATGGGTTCCTGAATTTGCTAGAGAATATCTTCAAAAAAAATGGGATAAATTCCAAAAGGTTTGCACAAAGGAAGATCTATTAAAGATTGTTTCAGGTCAATTAAAAATGGAAAGCAATAAAATCTCTAAGGCAAGAAAATTTTTATTTTGCGACACAAATATTTTGGTGACCAGGATATGGTCAGAAACACATTTTGACGGATATTGTGATCCTGAAATAATAAAATTAAGTGAGAAATTAAGTTATGATTATTATTTACTAACATCAATTGATGTTCCATGGAAAAAAGATGATTTAAGAGACAGACCATATGATAGAGAAGAAATGTTCTCTTATTTTAAAGAGACTCTAGATAACAATAATAAACCATATTCAATAATAAAAGGTTCTATTGAAGAAAGATTAAGAAATAGTATCAAAATTTTAAATAATTTGTGATTACTTTTATTAAATTTGTAAAGTCTCTAAAGGGGTGCTAGAAATAGCTGAGATTATACCCATTGAACCTGAACAAGTAATGTTGCTTAGGGAAATTAAATAGAATTTAATCCCCCTTTTTAAAAATTAAATAAAATGAAAATTTTAAAACTAAATTTTATTTTTATTTTAATACCACTTGTTTTATCTGCTCAGAAAGTTCAAGTGAAAGATTCAATTTCTACAATTTCATTAAATGAGGTAAATGTAGAAGGAATTAGAGTTTCAACTGATTCACCAATAACTTATACTAATTTGTCAAAAGAAGATTTAAAAACAAGAAATTTAGGGCAGGACATACCAATTTTATTAAATTTTTTACCATCAGTTGTAACTTCAAGTGATGCGGGAAATGGAATTGGCTATACTAATATAAGAGTTAGAGGGATAGATGCAACTAGAATTAATGTTACTATAAATGGTTTCCCTTATAATGATTCAGAGTCACATTCGGTTTATTGGGTAGATTTGCCAGATTTTGCCTCAAATGTTGAAAGTTTTCAATTTCAAAGAGGGATAGGGACCTCAACAAATGGAACAGGAGCATTTGGAGGAAGCATTAATTTAAGATCTGATTTTATATCAGAAACTCCTATGTCTGAAATTTCTTCTAGTTATGGAAGTTTTAATACCCTAAAAAAAACATTAAGATTTTCAACAGGTTTAATAAATAAAAATATAGAGTTTTCAGGTAGATTTTCCCAAATTGATTCTGATGGATATATTGAACGAGCAAAATCTGATTTAGAGTCCTATTTTTTGCAGTTTGCTTATAAAAACAAAAACACATTACTTAGAATTTTAGGATTTGGGGGACACGAAATCACTTATCAATCTTGGTATGGGATAGATTCTTTTCAATTAAAAAAAAATAGAAGATATAATCCTGCAGGAGAAATTTATGATGAAAATGGCAATAAGAATGGATTCTATAATAATCAAGTTGATAATTATAAACAAAATCATATTCAAGTTTTATGGGATAAAGAAATAAATTCTCTAACTAATTTTTCATTAGGATATAATTTTACTCATGGGTATGGTTTTTACGAGGAGTACAATGACAAATGGTATGTTGAAAATATTTCTTTTGGTGATGAAACAGATTTTAAATATTTAAATCTTGAACCTATTGAAATTGGAAACAAGTTTATTTCAAGTTCAGAAAATATATCTCAAAAATGGTTAGATAATTTTTTTCATGCCTTAACATTCAGGTTAAATTATATTAAAAATTCTACAAAGTTAAATTTTGGAGGATTTTATTCGGTATATGATGGAGATCATTATGGAAAGATAATTTGGGCGGACAATATTCCATATGATTTAATAAACAATAAATTCTATGAAAATAATGGTATAAAGAAAGAGTTAAGTTTTTTTATTAAACTAAAAGAGACTATAAACACTAAAACTTCTATGTTTTTCGATGCTCAAATTAGAACCTTAAATTATTCAATAAATGGAACTATTAAGGGTCCAGAAATATTTAAAGTAAATGATTCTTTTACTTTCTTCAATCCTAAAGCAGGAATTATTTTTAATATTAATGATTTAAATAACTTATATTTTTCTTATGCAAAGGCAAAAAGAGAACCAAATAGATCTGATTATAAAAACGGTAATCCAGTTTCGGAAACATTAAATGATTTTGAGTTTGGATGGAGATATATCAATAATAATATTAAAATAAAAGCTAATTTATATTGGATGGAATATTTTGACCAACTTGTTCTTACCGGAGCTATAGATGATGTTGGATTACCCATAAGAGAAAATATTGGTAATTCAAGAAGAGTTGGATTAGAAATAGACTCATCAATTAATTTTAATAAAAGTTTATTCTGGGGTTTTAATTTTTCATTTAGCTCAAATAAAAATCTTGACTATTTTTTTGAGAGGGACGGAATATTAAAGAGTTTAGGTAAAACTAATTTATCCTTTTCTCCAAATTTAATCTCAGCTAGTCAGTTAAATTATAAAATTTCTAAAAATCTAAACTTTATTTTATTATCCAAATATGTATCAAAGCTATACATGGGAAATATTGATTCAAAACTTTCAATACTTCCTTCATATTTAATTTCAGACTTAAATTTTTCATACATAATTGAACCATTGAAGATTTTAAAAAAAATTAGTTTTTCTTTTTTGATAAACAACTTTTTAAATAAAGAATATATTTCAAATGGTTATTTTTACACTTTTGATGATACATGGTCTGATCCAAATTTAATTAAAACAGTTGAGGGAGTTGGATTTTATCCTCAAGCGAAAAGAAATTTTTTAATAGGGATTTCAATTTTATTTTAAAAGTTTGTATGAAATTGAAAGTTGAAAAATTATTTTCCTCAATTTTGAATTTTTCATAGTATCAAGAATTTTATTCCCAATAAGCATTATTTTAAATGACTTATTATATTGAACACCTATTTCTAAGCCATAACCTTTACTTAATGAATTTAATTCATTATCAAAAAATATTTCTCTATTTTTTTTTAAAGATTTAGTTAAAAATAAGTTTGTATAACCCCAAAAAAATAAACTAGTATTATTTAGCGGATCATCAATTATTTTTTTTTGAATTAATGAACCAATATTTATATAATTCTCAAAAAAAGCCTTATTATCAATGGGAAAGTAAATCGCTTGCGCTTCAATTAATTTTTTTCCAATCTTAACACCTAAACTTAAATTAAGATCTTCTTTAATCTTAATGGGGATTAAACTATGAATATTTAGATTTAAACTACCTCCAAAGGGGTTTAAAATACTTGATAAAGTATTTAATTTATCATTTTTTTTGCCTGAGAAAAAAGTACGAGTTGAAAATAAAGTTAAATAAGAATTAAAATTATTTTTTGTTTTGTAGCTTAATTTAAAAGCTTCAATTGTAGCTGAAATATTCGTATTTGAATCTAAATTTAAAATTCCTTGTTGAATATATTTAAAAGAAAAGGTTTTAGTTTCTTTTCTTTTTCCAATATAAAAATCAAAGTCTAGCTGTTGAGAAAAAATAAATTGATTAACAAATAAAAAAAAAATAACTTTTTTAAGCATTTTATATTTATAATTTTTAGTTACTAATTCTTAAAATGTTATTATATAAATTAGTTTGATAGTATAATAACCCAAAAGGATTTTTCAAGTTTTTATCAGTGTTAATTAATTGTCCAGTAGCTAAACTATATTGATAATTTTCACAATTACATTTAGCTAATACTCCTTCTATTTTAAGCTTTGAACAGTCTTTTAATTTATGGTTTGAGCAGGATGCCTCCCATGCTAAATATGAGGTGTTATTTAAATTAAAGATTATAACTCCATTTAATCCAATATTTAGAATTTTCTTACTACCACCAATGTATCTTAAAGGATCAAATTCGGGCAGGTTCAGGTTAATTTCATAATCAATTTTCACATTATTTAAATATGGATTTCTTTCAATTTTATTTTTTTCACAACTATATGTAATTAGGATTGTAAGAAACAAAATTTTTCTTTTGATTGAAGATATTTTAAAAAATGTTGTCAATTAATTATATTTGTTAGTCCACCTTATAAAATAAGGAGGATTTTCTTTTTTATAAGAAAACGTAAAAAAAATGAGTAAAGTATCTTATTATACAGAAGAAGGTTTAAAAAAATTACGGAAAGATTTAAATTATCTTAAGGACGTTGAACGGCCTAAAGCATCTAATGCAATTGCTGAAGCTAGAGATAAAGGAGATTTAAGTGAGAATGCAGAATATGATGCTGCAAAAGAAGCACAGGGAATGTTAGAGCTGCAAATATCTAAGTTAGAAAACACTCTGGCAAACGCAAGATTAATTGATGAATCCGAGTTAGATACTTCTAAAGTTTTGGTTTATTCATCAGTTAAGGTTAAAAATCAATCAAATGGTTTAGTTGTGAATTATAAATTGGTTGCTGAAACGGAAGCTGATTTAAAAGCTGGTAAAATTTCTGTTGAGTCTCCTATAGGAAAAGGGTTGTTAGGTAAAAAAGAAGGGGAAATTGCAGAAATAAAAGTTCCAAATGGAATTATTAAGTTGGAAATTAACAAGATAACAAGAGATTAATTTGTCTTCGATCTTTTCAAAAATTATCAATGGGGACTTACCTTGCTATAAAATAGCAGAAAATAAAAATTGTTTTGCATTTCTTGATATTAATCCAAATTCAAAAGGACATACTTTATGTGTATTAAAAAAAGAAGTAGATAAAATTTTTGATTTATCTGAACACGAATATATAGAATTAATGAAGTTTTCAAGGCGTGTAGCTTTAGCAATTAAAAAAGTTGTTTCATGTAATAGAATAGGCATTAGTGTTATTGGTCTTGAAGTTCCACATGTTCATGTTCATTTAATTCCTTTAAACGAAATGTCTGATGCAAAATTTATTAAAAAAGTAAAATTATCAAATGATCAATTTGAAAAATTGGCCTATGAAATAAATAAAAATTTTATATAAAATTTATTTGTTTAACAAAATTTGAAATAAAGAACCTTTACCAATTTTTGTATTTTTTACATTTATTTTTCCTTTATGAAAATCAACTATAATTCTTTTAGCTAATGATAGTCCCAATCCCCAACCTCTTTTTTTACTAGTAAAACCTGGGGTAAAAATTTTGTTGATATCTTCATGTTTTATTCCAACCCCATTATCTTCAATGTTAATTTCTATTGTATTAATTTTTTCTATGAGTTCAATTGAAATTAATCCTCTACCTTTAATTGCATCTATACTATTTTTAATTAAATTTTCAATAGTCCAACTTAATAGTTGATAATTAAATGGTATAATCAAATCTTTTTCTGGAATCTTTATTTTAAAATTAATATGCTCTGAGCTTCTTTTTTTTAGATATATGACGGTTTTACTTATACAATTATTAATACTATCTTTTTTTAATTCAGGTATAGATCCAATTTTAGAAAATCGTTCACTTATAATTTTAAGCCTTTCAATATCTTTTTCAATTTCAATTATTGACTCAGATTTTTTCTTTTTTTCTTTTAATAAAGTTATCCATCCCATCATTGAAGTTAAAGGCGTACCAATTTGATGAGCAGTTTCTCTTGCCATTCCAGCCCAAAGACGATTTTGTTCAGAAATTTTTGAGGTTTTAAAAACAAAATATAAAACTAACATAAAAAGTAGAATTATAAGTAGTAGAGCAAGAGGGTAATACTGTAATTTTTTTAATGTTAAAGAATCCCCATAATACAATTTGTGATCAACAATTAAAAGCCCTTCTTTATTTCTGTATTGAATTAATATAGGATCGTTTTCTTTTTTTATTTGTTCAAGCTTTTTATATAAATAGGTTGAATCTTTTAAATTTGAATTCCATTGAATATTTCTGACTTCTATAATTTTATTTTTTTCATCAACTTGAATAATAGGATTGGTTCCAGACTTTTGAATTACTTCAAAAGCAAGATTATTTAGATTTTGATTTTCTATATAATCAATTTGAGCCATAGCCCAAAGTTGCATTTTTGTTCTTTCCTCTTTACTAAGATTTTTAAATAGCACATTAGTGTTCCATAAGATTAGGACAACAATAGCAAATGAAATTATTAACCAACTATTATTTAAATAATTTTTAATTTTAGAAATCAAATTTTATCAATATTATCTTTAACTAATATAATTAATGTAATTTAAAAATATGTTTTATTCTATTTTAGGAATGATATTTAGTTTTGTTACTTTTATAAGCAATAAAAAATATATAAAATGGAAATTACTGGAAAGATTAAATGGATTGATGAAGTTAAGACGTATGGTTCAAATGGATTTAGAAAAAGAGAAATTGTTATTACAACACAGGAGCAATACCCTCAAAATATAATAATTGAATTTGTACAAGATAAATGTGAACTTTTAGATTCTTATCAAATTGGTCAAGACGTTAGAATTGGAATAAATTTAAGGGGAAGAGAATGGGTTAATCCTGAAGGTCAAACTAAATATTTTAATTCAATCCAAGGTTGGAGAATTGATCAATTAGATCAAGGAGCTGATAATGATGAATCAATCCCAGCTCAAAAACCTTTTGAAACAACAGAGTTAGATACGAATCAAAATGATAATGAAGAGGAAGATGATTTACCTTTCTGATTTTTTTTTAAAAGTTCTTTATGTCTAAAGCATGAAGTTAAATGATCATTTACAAGTCCAATAGCTTGCATGAAAGAGTAAGTAACTATTGGTCCAACAAATTTAAATCCTCTTTTTTTTAAATCTTTTGAGATAATCATTGACAATTTTGTTTGTTTTGGAATTTCTTTTTGATTTTTAAAAGTATTTTGAATAGGGATTCCATTTACAAACTTCCAAATATAATTAGAAAAGCTTTCTTCTTTTTTTTGAATTTTAATGAATGCTTTTGCATTTGAAACGGTTGATTCAATTTTTAATTTATTTCTAATTATATTTTTGTTTTTCAACAAATTATTAATTTGAATTATATCGTATTCAGCAATCTTTTCAATATTAAAATTTGAAAAGGATTTTTTTATAAATTCTCTTTTATTAATAATAATTCTCCAACTTAAACCTGTTTGAAAAGTTTCTAATATTAAAAACTCGAATAAACTATTTTCATCAAAATTGGGATTACCCCATTCATTGTCATGATAGGACTGATTTTTTATGTCACCTAAACACCAGGGACAACGTTCCAATATCATTTTAAATATTTTGAAAATTTAAATTTACAATCTAAACTAAAGAAACTCTTGCAAATGATTCTACTTTAATACTTTCTGAAATAGTTTTTATATATGAATTAACAGAAATTTTATTGTCTTTAATATAAGCTTGGTTTAATAAAGTATTGTCTTTAAAAAATCTTTTTAGTTTTCCCTTAGCAATATTATCAAGCATAGATTCTGGTTTTCCTTCTATACGTAATTGTTCTTTTGCAATTTCAATTTCTTTTTCAATAATTTTTTTATCAACGTTGTTTTCATCAAGTGAAATAGGGTTCATAGCCGCTATTTGCATGGCAATATTTTTTGATAATTCTTCAGATTTTTCAATTTTTTCAGACAATGAAACTAAACTGGCAATTTTGTTACCAGCATGAACATAAAATCCTACATAATTATTATCAATTCTTTTAAATTCTTTCAATTCTATTTTTTCACCAATAATACCTGTTTGTTCAGTAAGTTTTTCCTTTAATGAAATACCATTGAAATCAGCATTTAATAGGGAATCTAGACTTTTATGATTTAATGCTAAATCAGCAATTTGATTTGCTAATTTTATATAATCTTCATTTTTTGCAACAAAATCTGTTTCACAGTTCAATGAAATTATAATTCCAGAAGTATTTTCAGAATTTACTTTTGCTAGGACAACACCTTCGCTGGATTCTCTATCAGCTCTATTTGCTGCAACCTTTTGACCTTTTTTCCTTAAAAAATCTAGTGCTTTATCAAAATCCCCTTTTGATTCAACAAGAGCATTTTTGCAATCCATCATTCCAGCCCCAGTAGTTTGTCTTAGTTTATTTACCTCAGATGCAGTTATATTCATAACAAATTATTTTATTTCTTAGATATTTCTTTTAGGTCTTCTGATTTATCTTTTTTTTGTTTACTGTCATTTTCAATAGTTTCAGACTTCATTTTTTTCAAATCAGATTCATTTAGATGATTTTTTTCCTTATTTCTTTCACTAAGACCTTCTGATATAGAGTAGGTAATAATTTCTAGAATTTTATTAATTGATTTTGAAGCATCATCGTTGGAAGGAATAACATAATTAATTTCTTTTGGATCAGAATTAGTATCAACCATTGCAAAAATGGGTATTTTCAGTTTTTTAGCCTCTCTTACAGCAATATTTTCTCTAGTAGTATCTACAATAAAAATTGCCCCAGGAAGCCTTGTCATTTCTGATATAGATCCTAAGTTTTTTTCTAATTTGTTTCTTGCTCTATCGATTTGAAGTTTTTCCTTTTTTGACAATGTTTCGAATGTTCCATCACTTTTCATTCTGTCAATAGAAGTCATTTTTTTAACTGCTTTTCTAATTGTAACAAAATTTGTTAGCATGCCTCCGGGCCACCTTTCAGTTATATAGGGCATATTGATTGATTTAGCTTTTTCTGCAACTATATCTTTTGCTTGTTTTTTTGTGGCAACAAAAAGAATTTTTCTTCCCGACAAAGCAACTTTTTTTAGTGCCAGCTTAGCTTCATCAATCTTTGCGGCAGTTTTATACAGATTTATAATATGGATTCCATTTCGTTCCATATATATATAAGGAGCCATACTTGGATTCCATTTTCTGGTGAGGTGTCCAAAATGAACACCTGCTTTTAATAAATCGTTTACGTCTGTTTTTGTCATACTTTTAGTTTACGTTCTTAAAATTTTAGCAACATATTAAAAAATATGTTTAGATGCTAAACTAATTATCCGTCATTACGGTTTAAACAAATGTTATTATCTTTTTGAAAATTGAAACTTTTTTCTTGCTTTTTTCTGACCATATTTTTTTCTTTCAACCATTCTAGGGTCTCTAGTCAAAAGACCTTCTGTTTTTAAAACTGGTCTATATTCTTCATTAATCTTACACAGTGCTCTTGATATTCCAAGTCTTATTGCTTCAGCTTGACCATTTGTACCACCACCTTTTACAGTTATTTTAATATCATAATCCTTTTCAGTATTAGTTAAAATAAAAGGTTGTGATACTTTATATTGAAGAGATGGGGTAGCAAAATAATCATTAAATTTTTTTTTATTAACTAATATTACACCTTTTCCTTTATCAATGTAAACTCTAGCTACAGATGTTTTCCTTCTACCTATTGTGTGAACAGTTTCCATTATAAAAGATCTTTAATATTAATTTTTTTAGGCTTAAGAGATTCATGTTTATGTTCATTTCCTTCATAAACTTTTAAATTTCTATATATAGAATCACCCAGCTTATTTTTTGGAAGCATACCTTTAATAGACTTTTCAACTAATTTAGTTTTATTTTTAGTGTGAATTTGGATTGAAGTTTTTAATTTCTGACCTCCAGGATATCCTGAATGACTTATATATTGCTTTTGATCCCATTTTTTACCAGAAAGGGATATTTTACTTGCATTAATAACTATTACATTATCTCCACAATCAACATGAGGGGTGAAATTAGTTTTATATTTACCTCTAAGAAATTTAGCGATTATACTACAGGCTCTTCCCAAAGGTAAATGATCAACATCGATTACAATCCAATCTTTATTGACATTTTTTTTGTTAACAGATAATGTTTTATAACTTATAGCGTCCAATATTTTATTTTTTCCATTTATAAGGGGCTGCAAATGTACAATTATATCTTATAAAAAAAAATCTCTATATGTTTATATTTTATATTTGTTAATGAGCTTCCAACCAATTATTTCCAACACCTATTTCAACTATCAAAGGAATTTCTAATTTATACGCATTTTCCATTTCTTTTTTCACAATGGATTTCAAGAATTCTAATTCTTTTTTATGAACATCAAAAACTAGTTCATCATGAACTTGAAGTAACATTTTAGATTTTAATTTTTCTTTTTCAATAATATTTTGGATATTAATCATTGCTAATTTTATAATATCAGCTGCGCTTCCTTGAATTGGAGCGTTTACAGCGTTTCGCTCATCGGCACTTCTAACAATAGAGTTTTGAGAATTAATATTTCTAAGATATCTTCTTCTACCTAAGATAGTTTCTACAAAACCATTATCTCTTGCAAAGTTTATTTGATTAATTATATAATCATTTAATTTTGGATACGAAGAATAATATAAATCTATTAATTCTTTTGCTTCAGTTCTATTAAGATTTGTTTGTTGACTTAATCCAAAAGCAGATACTCCATAAATAATTCCAAAATTAACCGTTTTAGCATTATTTCTTTGTTCACTAGTTACTTCATTAATATTAACATTAAAGACTTTAGATGCTGTTGATTTGTGAATGTCTTCATTATTTTTAAAAGCTTTAATCATACCTTCATCTTTACTTAAAGCAGCAATTATTCTTAATTCAATTTGAGAATAATCAGCAGCCATTAAATAATAGTTGTCATTTTTTGGGATAAAAGCTTCTCTTATTTTTTTACCTCTATTAGTTCTAATTGGAATATTTTGAAGGTTAGGTTTATTGCTACTTAGCCTTCCCGTAGCAGCTACAGCTTGATTGTATTCAGTGTGAATTCTTTTTGTTATTTGATTTATTTCTTCAGGCAATGCATTTATATAAGTATTTTTAAGTTTTTCAAGGGATCTCCAATCTAATATTAATGAAACAATTGTGTTTTCTTTTGATAAAGCCATTAATGTTTCTTCAGAAGTTGAATATTGACCAGTTTTTGTTTTTTTTGGTTTATCAGTTAATTTTAATTTTTCAAAAAGAATAATCCCAAGTTGCTTTGGTGATGATATATTAAATTCTTCGTCAGACTTTTTGTAAATCTCAAATTTTAAATCATTTAGGTCTTTTTTGATTTCTACAGATTGACTTTGTAGGCAATTAATATCAATATTGATGCCTTGAATTTCCATTTTAGTCAATACATTGAGAAGAGGCATTTCAATCTTTTTAAATAAATCTATAGATTTTCCATCTTTGAGTATACTTTCAAAATGTACTTTTAATTGAAGAGCAATATCTGCATTCTCAACTAAATATTCAGTCTGACTTGAAATATCGAGATCTTTCATAGATTTTTGATTTTTTCCTTTAGGTCCAATAAGTTCTTCAATTAATTTTGGAGAATGATTTAAATAAGTTTCTGACAGGAGATTTAAATTATGTCTCATGTCAGGATTGATAATGTAATGTGCTATCATAGTATCAAATAAAGGCCCATTAACTATTATATTATATTTATTTAAAACTTTTAAGTTATATTTTAAATTATGACCAACTTTTTCAATTTTTGTGTTTTCAAAAAAAGGAATAAAATAACTAAGTACCTTTTTGGCTTCAATTTCGTCCTCTGGAATAATTAAATAATATCCTTTATTTTTTGACCAAGAAAAAGATATACCAATTAATTTTGCTTGAAGGGCTCTAATGGAATCGGTTTTAGTATCAAAACTTACTGTTTTCTGTTTGTTTAACTCTTCAATCAAAATTTCATATCCTAATTGAGTATTTACGTACTGATAAAATTGAGTTTTATATGATATTTTATTATTATCAATTTCTGCTTCTGATTGATTAAATAGATCAAATTGTTTTACAATTTTTTTTTCTTCAGAATTAGTTTTATTTTCTGATTCAGAATGAGTTTCATTTATATATATTTTTTTTAAACTTTCAAGTAATCTTCTAAATTCTAATTCATTAAAAATTTTTTTTATTTCCTCTATATTAGGATTTTCCATTTTGAATTCAGATGGTGTAAAATCTATAGGAACATCAAGAATAATTTTTGCTAATTCTTTGGAAATAAGACCTAATTCTTTATTAGCCTCAATTTTTTCTTTTATTTTACCCTTAAGGTCGTTTGTATTTTTTAAAAGAGCTTCCATGGAACCATATTCTTTTAAAAATTTTTTAGCAGTTTTATCACCAACTCCTGGTAAACCAGGAATATTATCAATTGAGTCACCCATCATACCCAAATAGTCAATAACTTGATAAGGGTTTTCTATATCAAACTTTTTTTTAACTTCAGATACTCCCCATATTTCAATTTCATTTCCTAATCTAGCAGGGCGATACATAAAAATATTTTCAGATACCAATTGAGCAAAATCTTTATCAGGTGTAACCATAAAAATTTTAAATCCTTTTTTCTCGGCTTTTTTTGCAAGAGTTCCAATTATATCATCAGCTTCATAACCTTCTTTTTCAATGACTGAAATATTCATTGCCTTTAAAATATTTTGAATATAAGGGACTGCTATTTTTATAGCTTCAGGTGTTTCTAAACGATTTGATTTATATTCTTGATAGATTTCTTTTCTTGCTTTTGACCCTCCTTTGTCAAAACAAACCGCTAAATTTTTAGGTTTTTCTCTTTTTATAAGATCAAAAAGAGAATTTGTAAAACCCATTATAGCAGAAGTATCCATGCCTTTAGAGTTAATTCTTGGGTTTTTAATAAAGGCATAATAGCCTCTAAAAATTAAAGCATATGCATCTATTAAATAAAGAGTTTTTGGGTTTGACATTGATTATAATCAATTAATTTTTAATAGTTTTATTTTTGTTTGGAATTTAATCAAATTACTTGTAAACTTTCAAATCTTAGAGTTAAATTTTCTTTATGGAGTTAGATGACTTATATTTTATGAATCAAGCTTTATTAGAAGCAGAAAAATCTTTAGAAAAGAGTGAAGTGCCAATTGGAGCTGTAATTGTTGTTGATCAAAAAATAATTGGAAGAGGTCATAATTTAATTGAAAAATTAGAAGATGTAACTGCTCATGCAGAAATGCAAGCTATAACTGCAGCTTCAAACTTTTTAAATGGAAAGTTCTTAGATCAATGTACTTTATATGTTACATTAGAGCCATGTACAATGTGTGCAGGAGCACTTTATTGGACTAGAATAAATAGAGTGGTAATAGGAGCGATGGATTTCAAAAGAGGATACTCTAGTTTGGGAATTAAGCTCCATCCAAAAACTAAAGTCTCTCATGGAATTTTGGCTGAAGAGTCTGAAAAACTATTGAATGATTTTTTTTATTTGAGACGTAATAAAAAATAGCAATCATAAAAAATATAATTGCTATTTTATTTAAATTATGTAAGTTTTATAGTAGGGAGATTTGAGAAGCTTGCTTCCCTTTATTTCCTTCTTCTTCTACATATTCAACTTTATCTCCCTCTTTAATTTTTATATCATTAAGGGATGAAACGTGAACGAAAATGTCTTCTTGAGATTCGTCATTGGTAATGAAACCATAACCTTTAGCTTCATTAAAAAATTTAACTGTTCCAGTCATTATTTATTATTAATTATTAGTTTGTAAAGGTATTGATAAGTTTTAATTTATTCATTGTTAATTTAATTTTTCTTTTTCCTTTTATTAAATTCTAATTGATTTTTAATCTTTTTTATATTTTCTTCAGTTAATGTATAATCTTTTAATTTTTTCCCATTCCATCTATCATATAAAAAAAGAGGCATAAAAATAAAAACTCCTATTAAGACTGTAAATCCAATAATTTTATCCCCAACTTCATATTTTAAATATGTTTTGTAATAAAAACCAATTATTAAAGAAAAAATTTGGATTATAAAGAAAAATTTAAGGAAGATTTTCAATTTATTTATTTGATTTTAATAATAATGAAAGTTCATTCAGTTGTTTGGAATCTATTTCAGAGGGAGCATCTATCATTACATCTCTTCCATTATTATTTTTAGGAAAAGCAATAAAATTTCTGATTGTTTCTTTTCCTTTTAAGATTGCAACAAGTCTATCCAGACCAAAGGCTATTCCTCCATGAGGGGGTGCCCCGTATTGAAAAGATTTCATTAAAAACCCAAACTGTCTTTCAGCTTCTTTATCTGAAAACCCAAGAATTTTTAAAATTTTTCTTTGAAGTTCTGTGTCGTGAATTCTAATCGATCCTCCACCAATTTCATTTCCATTAATAACCAAATCATATGCATTTGCTTTAACTTTTTCAGGATTACTATCTAGAAATTTTATATCATCAGCTTTTGGTGAAGTGAATGGATGATGCATAGAATTATATTTTTTCAATTCCTCATCCCAATAAAAAAGTGGAAAATCGGTTATCCATACTGGTGCAAAATCTTCAGGATTTCTTAATCCTAAATCTTCTGCCATTTTTAATCGAAGATTTCCAATTTGAACTCTAGATTCCTTTTCTTTACCTGAAATAATTAATATTAAGTCCCCAGGGGTAGAATTACATTTTTTTATCCATTTTTTTATTTCAGAAAAATTAAAAAACTTATCAACTGATGATTTTATATTATTTTCAGATTCATATTTAATCCAGACTAATCCATTTGCTCCAATCTGAGGCTTTTTAACCCAATCTGTTAGACTGTCTATTTGCTTTCTAGAGTATGAAGCTGCATTAGGAACAGAAATAGCAACAATTAATTCTTCTTTATCAAATACATTAAAACCTTTGTTTTTGGCTAAAGAATTTAGCTCATGTATTTTCATATCAAATCTTATATCCGGTTTATCTGTTCCATAATTTAAAATTGCTTCTTCATACTTAATTATCGGAAAAGATGTAACAGTTTTGTTATTAATTTTTTTTATTAAATAAACAATTAATGATTCAAATTGATTTAATATGTCTTCCTGATTCACATATGACATTTCACAATCTATTTGAGTGAATTCTGGTTGTCTATCAGCCCTAAGATCCTCATCTCTAAAGCATTTTACAATTTGAAAATATTTGTCTAGCCCACCTACCATTAGGAGTTGCTTAAAAGTTTGAGGGGATTGAGGTAAAGCATAAAACTCTTTGGGGTTCATTCTCGATGGAACAACAAAATCTCTCGCACCTTCTGGAGTTGATTTTATCAAACAAGGAGTTTCAACATCAATAAAACCATCTTTTGAAAGAAAGTTTCTAACTTCCATAGTTACTTTATGTCGAAAAATTAAATTGTTTTTTATTGAATTTCTTCTCAAATCAAGATATCTGTATTTCATTCTTAGCTCTTCTCCACCATCTGTTTTATCCTCTATAGTGAAGGGAGGTGTTTCAGATTTATTTAAAATATTAAGTTTTTCAACTAAAACTTCAATAGATCCAGTTATAATTTCAGGGTTTTTTGATTCACGCTCTAAAACAACACCACTAATTTGTATAACATATTCTCTATTAATTAATTGAGCTTTTTTATAAACTTCTTTAAATGTTCTATCATTATCAAAAACTAGTTGAGTTATGCCATAACGATCTCTTAAATCAATCCAAATTATAAACCCTTTATTTCTTATTTTTTGAACCCATCCAGATAGAGTTACTTTTTCTCCTTTCTGATTTAATGAAAGTTCACCACAGTTATGAGTTCTATACATAGTTAAGACAAAAATAGAAAACTTAGATAATCTAAGACTAATTTATTTTATTATAAAAGTTTTTTGAAGTGGTATTTTAGATTTTGAACTATTAGAAATGTTGATGGAACAATTATTAAAGTTAAAAATGTTGCAAAGCTTAAACCAAAAATAACAGTCCAAGCTAAAGGGCCCCAGAACATTACATTATCACCACCAATATAGATATTGGAATCCCAATTAGTAAATAATGAGAAAAAATCAATATTTAATCCAATTGATAAAGGAATTAATCCTAGAATAGTTGTAATGGCAGTTAAAATAACAGGCCTTAATCTAGCCGAACCACTATTAATAATTACATTTATCAATTCTTCTTTTGGTAAGGTTTCCTCTTTTTTAATAGATAATTCTTCCTTTTTTATATCAATTAGAAGTTGTGTGTAATCTAAAAGAACAACCCCATTATTTACAACTATTCCAGAAAGCGAAATAATTCCCATCATTGTCATCAGAATTACAAAAGGCATTTCAAAAATAATTAACCCAAACAAAACTCCAGTAAAGCTCAAAAAAATTGATAGTAAAATTATTAGAGGTTTTGATATAGAATTAAATTGAAATACCAATAAAATTAGTATCAAACCTAATGCAGAGAGTAATGCTTTAGATAAAAATGTCATATTCTTTTCTTGTTCCTCTATTTCACCCGAAAACTTATATTCAATATTATAAGGCAAAGAAAAATTTTCTAAAGATTTTTTAACTTTATTAAAAACATCATTAGCATTATAACCTGCCAAAACAGAGGAATATAATGTCACGACTCTTTGCATTTTTCTGTGTTTTATAGCACTGAAAGAAGCCGAGTTTTCTTTTGTAACTAATGCTGAAACGGGAATTTCTTTGATCTTTCCAGAAGATTGATCTCTAAAAATTATATTTTGATTAAATAATGCGTTATTATCATACCTATAATTTTTATTAAACCTCACATTTATATCATAATCTTCTCCATCTTTTCTGAAAACACCTGCTTTAGACCCAAATAACGAGGTTCTTAAAACTTGTCCAATTTGGGAAGCAGAAATGCCAAGTTCACCAGCTTTCTTTCTATCAACAATTAATTTTAAACCAGGCTTATTTTTATTAACATCTATTTTTAACTCTTCAACACCATTAATATTTTCTTTATTAAGAAAATCTTTCATTTTTTTTGCAGTGTTAATTAATCTTAGATAATCATTTCCTGTTATTTCTATAGTTATAGGATAACCAGCAGGAGGACCTTTAGCATCTTTTTCTACTGACAAAGAAATCCCTGGAAATTTTCCGATTAATTGTTTTTGGATTTCCATTCTTAGTTCCTCACTTGAAATACCATTTCTGAATTTATATTCTTTCATGCTAAGTGTAATCTTAGCTTTGTTTGGCATTTCGTTTGTATTTCCATTATCTGTTTCAGGATTACCAGCTCCTTCACCTACTTGAGAAACATTTGATTCAACAAGGAAATTAACTTTTCCATCACTAAATTTTGGTCTTTCTATTACTTTGAAAACTTCTTTTTCAATTTTTTTTGCAGTTAAATTTGTCTTATTTATTGCAGTTCCTTCTGGATACTCCATATATATCATAATTTGAAGAGGATCATTATTAGGAAAAAATTCAATTTTTGGAGGAAAAAGAACAAATAATATTAACGAAAAGAATAACAGTAAAAAGGTACTTACTAAAAAAACATATGGTTTTATTCCATTTAAAGCAAAACTTAAAAATTTTCTATAATTTTCTTCTAACCAAACTAGAAAGGTTTTTTGAAATTTTAAAGCTAATTTTTTTATTACAAATTTGTATATCCAGAACAATAAAGGAATTAAAAGCATTAGTGAACCTAAACCTCTTAGTTTTCCAGGACTAAAAATTAAGATAATTCCAATTAAACCTAAAATTAAAGTCAACTTCCAAAGTTTTTTTAACTCTAATTCTCTTTCACTAGTTTCCATAAATTGAGAAACTAACATTGAATTAAAAAATATTGCAACGATTAATGAAGAACCTAAAACAACTGAAAGAGTAATTGGAAAATAAATCATGAATTCACCCATTAATCCAGGCCAAGCTCCTAAAGGGATAAATGCTGCAATAGTAGTTGCTGTTGATATTATAATAGGAAAAGCTATTTCACCTATTCCTTTTTTTGCTGCTTCGATTCTATTTAGCCCCTCTTTCTCCATTAAACGATAAACATTTTCTACAACTACTATTCCGTTGTCAACAAGCATTCCAAGACCCATAACTAATCCAAAAAGAACCATTGTATTCATAGTATACCCCATAAAAGACATTATCATAAATGACATAAACATAGACATAGGAATTGCAAAACCAACAAATAAGGAATTTCTAAATCCTAAAAAAAACATTAGTACTGATACAACTAGAATTACTCCAAAAATTATATTATTAACAAGGTCACTAACTTGATTTAAGGTAATATTTGACTGATCATTTGTGATTGTTATTTTAAGATTATTAGGTAAATTGAGTTTTTCAGAATTATCTATAATCTTTTTAATTTCATTGGAAGCAATAATTAGATTTTTACCCCCTCTTTTTACAACGTCTAATAGTATAGTTTTTTCTCCAAAAGATCTTGCATAGGAGGTCTTATCTTTTTCTTTAAATGAAATGTCTGAAATTTCATTTAGATATACAGGTCCTTTATCAGTTTTAACCACAACATTATTTAATTCAACAGGATCGTTTATTTCCCCAATTAATCTAACATTTCTTCTTTGATTATTTGAAATAATATTTCCAGCTGAAATTGTAGAATTTTCTTTATTAATAGAATTAATTATATCATTAAATGAAACTTTTGAAGCAGTCATTTTATATATATCAACAGCTACTTCTACTTCAAATGGTTGAATTCCTCTAATATTGACTTCTTTAACTTGAGAAAGTTGTTCAATTTTATTCTGAAGTATTTCTGCATAACCTTTCATTTTTTCTACTGGATAATCTCCGATTAGGCTAATATTTAACATGGGTCTTAATTCGGAAAAATCAAGTTCAAAAATACTTGGTTCAATTTTCGCGTTATTAAAAACTGGCCAATCTGCACTTGTTTTAACACCATCGACAAGATCTTTTGTTTTTTGTTTTGCATCTTCAATAGAAATATTCTCATCAAATTCAACATCAATAATGGAAAAATCTTCGGAGGAAGTTGATTTAATCTCAACTAAATTTTTAACACTTTTTAAAGCATCTTCCAAAGGGACAGTTATTAATCTTTCTATATCTTCAGCTGTATTGCCTGGGTAAACTGTGCTTACAAAAACTTTAGTATCATTAATTTCTGGAAAACTTTCTCTAGGCATTGTAAAGTAGGAGGAAATCCCAAGAATTAAAAAAATAGACATAATAACATAAACTACGGTCTTGTTATTTATTGCCCAATTTGAGATAATAAAATTTCTATAATTTTTTTTCTTCATTACATCTAATTAATATTTTTAACGATCTGATTATCATCAACTATCATGGATCCTTCATCAATTACAATATCATCAACTTTAAGTCCATTTAAAATTTCAGTTTTTTCATTTGTGCTTTTTCCCAATTCAACAAAAACTTTTTTTGTTTTATAAATAGATTTTTTTTCTGTTTTTAAAAGTTTAAAAATATAGGGCTCTCCTTCTGCATTTTCATTAATTATTTTAGTTGGAATCATTACTGCATTTTGATTATAATAATCTGTAATTAATATTTTAGCAGCTAAGTTTGGTTTAATTATTTTTTTAATATTTTTTAAAGGAGCCTCTATTCTAAATGTTCTATTGTTTGGGTTAATATAATTTCCAGTTTGATTTATTTTAGTTTTTTGAGATGAATTGAGAACTGGAATTTTTACAATTGCCTCACTTCCAATTTTGATGTTAGGCAAGTGATTTTCAGGGACTAAAGCCTCAACATACATATTATTTAAATTTATTATTCTTAAAATTGGAGATACATAAGGGGTTAAAATTTGGCCTTTTTTTCCTTTGATTTCATCTATAATACCTTTAAAGGGTGCAATTATTTTTGTTTTTGATAATCTCTTCTTCATTTGATCAACCATTTCTTTCTGAGATTCATATTTAGCTTTTGATTCTAAATATTTAATTTCTGATCCAATTTTTTTATTCCATAATCTTTGGGTTTTTTCAAAGTTTATTTTTGAAAGAGAAAATTGAATTTTTAATGTTTCTAATTCTTCATTCAAACCAGAATCATCAATAATAGCTAAAAGCTGTCCTTTTTTAACTTGCTGACCTTCAGTAACGTAAATGTCTTTTAATTCTCCAGATAATTCAGGGAATAAAATTAAATTCTGTCTTGTATTAACATTTGCTTGAATTTCAATTTTATGATTAAATGGTTCTGAGGAAATTTTAATACCAGTAACTAACTGAACTTTTTGATTGTTAGTTATTTTGTCAATTGAAGAGTTGATTTTCTTTAAATCTTCATTTAATTCATCTATTTTTTTAACAATTTTATTTTTTTCTCTTTCTAAAAATTCAATGTTATTTTTTTTAAATTCTATTTTTTGATCTTTTTTCTTCTCATCGTTGCATCCAATATTAAAGAAAAATAATAGTAATAGACATAATGTTTTTTTATTCATTTTCATTTTTTTAATTGTTAATTAATGATTCAAGATTTATTTTTTGAACTATCATGTTTTGAATAGATTTTAAGTAATTGTTCTGTGAATTATATAATTGAAGTTGAATTTGTCTTAATTCAAAACCAGTTATAATACCTTCAAAATATTTAAGTTGATTTTTATTTTCTATATTTTCAGCCAATGAAAGATTTTCTTTGTATGTAAAATAATTTTCTAAAGAAAGGCCATAGTCATTGTATGCAGCCTTTAATTCTAAGTCAATCTTTTCTTTAGTTTCTTCAAGATTTATTTTAGCTTGTTCAAAAGATAATTTAGCCTTTTGTGTTTTTGCTGATCTTGCAAATGAACTAAAAATTGGTAGTTTTATACTCAATCCAAATACTGAGGATCCAAACCATTTTTGTCTCTGGTCAGAAAAAGTAAACTCATCATTATTTCCTGTATAAAAACCATTAATAAAAGCAGATATTGATGGTAAATATTTTGATTGTTCAAGTCTATACAATAATTTTTTTGAATCTACATTATTTTCGGCAATTCTAACATCTATATTCTTACTGATATCTGAGGTTTTAGTATTTTCATTTTTAATCTGAAATAGTCCATCATTTATTATCTCTTCTAATGTATTGCTTAAAAGCAAAAGATCTTCAGATGAATATCCTAATAATAGCTTTAACATCCCCAAGCTTATTCTTTCAATATTTTCGGAATATTGAAGTTGAGAATTTACCTCAGATAATGTTAGTCTTATTTGCTCTACACTTTCTTCTTCATCAAACCCGCTTCTAAATAGTTCTGTCGTCTCTATAAGATTTGACTCTAAACTAAGTTTATTTTTTTTTAAAAATTTAATGTTTTCTCTAGTTAATAAAACTGAAGAATATGTTGAAACAATATTTTTTTTGACTTCTATAATTGTTTTCTCACGAAAATTTTTTGATTCTTCAAGAAATACTTTTATAGCTTGTAGACCAACTAAGTATGATCCATCAAATATTAATTGATCTAACTTAAGACCGGCACTTATATTTTGTTTTGTACCAAAGCTAACTTCAGCAAAATCTCCTTTATTACCTCCAAAAAATTCAGCAGGAATTAAAGAAATAGGTTGTTCAATAAAATTTTGGTAGTCAATAGATGCTTTTATTTGAGGTAAACCTGTTGCTATTGTGTTCCATTTTTCTTTATAAGCTTTTTGAACTTCAAGATTTGCAGTTATAATATTTCTGTTATTTTTAATTCCAATTGTTAAAGCTTCATCTAAAGAAAGGGTTTCAATAGGAATCTTATCTTGAGAAAATAAAATAAACGTGGAAATTAAAAAAACGACTAAAATTTTCATTAGCTATATTTTTGTTTATAGTTTTTAAGAAGAGATAAACCATTTTTTGTCGAAATCGCTCTTAAGTGATATTCAAAAAAATCTGTAATTAATTCATCAATTTTGTATTTATCTAATGGAAAAAGATTGATGTCTCTTATACCTCTTAAACCATTAAAATAAATTCTAGTAATAAATTTAATTCGAATTTCTTTTCTAAAAAGACCCATTTTTATGCCTTTTTTTAAACTTTCTTTAAACATTTTATTAAAAATTTTAAATTCTTTTTCTTTTAATTCATGATATATTTCTGGGTAATATTTTTGAAGTTGATATTGGGGAGAAGTTGTTTCATTACTAAGATGTTGTAATAATTCTTTCTTTATTAGATAAACTTCCATTATGGGATCTTTTGCAGATTTCTTAATTTCAATTATGCTATTCATTACTTCATTATATTTCATGCTAGTAGAGGCTCTAACTAATATTTCTTTATTTTCAAAATATTCATAAAGGGTTTTTTTTGAAATACCCATTTTTTTAGATATATCATCCATCGTAATACTTTTAAACCCTAAAGAGAGAAAAAGTTCAGTTGTAATTTTTATTATTTCTTTTTTCATTTTAAGGTTGCAAAACTAAACAAATAAACTTTATAAACCTATAGAGTTTCCAAAGTTTTATTTCATTATTTCTAATTCAAAATGGTTATTTTTACGAAAAATTTATGATTGATTTTTACAGAAAATCTTTTCTTAATTATTTAGATTCTCAAAATTTAACTAAGTCTAAATCAAATTTATATGAACCTATAAATTATTTATTAAACCTTGAAGGAAAGAGGTTTAGACCAATATTAACATTAATTTCTGCAGATTGCTTTGGCGGAAAAATAAAGGATTCACTACCTGCAGCTCTTTCGGTTGAGCTTTTTCATAATTTTACTTTAATGCATGATGATATAATGGACTCTGCTCCTCTAAGAAGAGGAAAAGCTACTGTTCATGAGAAATGGAATGTAAATGCTGCAATTTTATCAGGAGATGCAATGCTTATTAAATCATATGAGTCTTTACAGTATTATAAAAAAGAATTACACATATTGCTTTTTGAATTATTAAATAAAACTGCCCTTGAAGTTTGTGAGGGACAACAATTAGATATAAATTTTGAAACCAATGAAAAAGTTAATCTTGAAGATTACATAAGAATGATTAAATTAAAAACAGCGGTTTTAATTGCTTGCTCATTAAAGATGGGCGCAATTACAGCTAGGGCATCAAAAATTGATTCTCAATTAATTTATGATTTTGGAATCATAATAGGACTTGCATTTCAAATAAAAGATGATTTTTTAGATATTTATGGAGATTTAAAATCTTTTGGAAAGAAAATAGGCGGAGATATTATAGAGAATAAAAAGACAATATTATTTCATAATGCTTATATGAATACTTCCTCTGAAAATAAAGCTATTTTAAAAAAATATTTTTCAAATTCTTATGAGGGAAATATAGAAACTAAAATAAAAACTGTAAAACAAATTTACACTGATTCTGGGGCAAAGTCAGATACAAAAAATTTAATAAAAGATTATTTAGAGCAAGCAAAAAGAAAAGTTAATGAGATTTCAATTCAAGACAAAAAGAAAAAGATATTGATAGATTTTGTTGATAATTATATCTCTTTTTAATATTTAAATAAGCTTTTAAATAAAGCTTTGATAAATAAAATTTTAATAGACCAAGGAAAAGAATACATTATTTTTAATTCATCTATGAGATTTGTTTTTTCATCTAGGAAATTTAAGACTTTATTGGGATTATTGTTTCTAAATAAACTGGAAAATATTTTATCACCTAAATGATTATAGTAATATAAGACATCTATTAAAATTAAATCATAAAAATTAAATCTAGACCTTAAATTAAACTTTGATAAATCTTTTTCTCTTTTTAAAAAACTAATTAATAGTTCAGTTTTATTTATTATATTTTTAAATGTGTAGCCTGAACTGGCTTTGGTCCATCCTCCAGCTGTACCTATAAACAAAACTCTTTCACTATTCTGTTTTTCAAAAGGATAACAAGTCATGGGAATAATTCCTTGTTCCTTCTCTAAAATTTTGTATGAATTTATTCCTCTATCAGCCAAATATTGTTTTAAAACTTTTTCATATTCAGATTTTTTTAGGACTGATTTAGAAAATAAAGTAAATTCAATCAATGCTTCATTTGATTTAAAAGAAAGGATGTATATAAACCTAGTTTCATTTTTTTGATTTATACTAAAATCCATTAGTGTAGGCTTATTTTCATCAAATAAAGGTTTTTCAGTTTTTATAAACCACCCTTCAAAATGTTGTTTTAAATAAGGAAGTGAAGAGTTTTTTAGGATATCTTTTTTTAATATGCTAGAAAAGACATATTTACCAATAAATTCCTCAGATTTGGTAAGAACAACAACTTTATTTTTTTTATTTATAATTTCTTTTACCTCTAGGTTTTCAATTTTTATTTGTTTACTTAACTTGATTTTGTTAAATAATTTTTTGTAAAAATCACTTGATCTAATTGTTTTATATATAAATGGGTTTAAATTAAATTCTAGATTGGTATTAGAGGATATAAATTTTGCATTGCTCCATGATTTAGAGACTAAATCATCAAACTTTCCATTTTTCCCCTCCCAAAAACTCCAAGTTCTATCATTTAAGTTTTTGTTTTCTTTCTCTATTAATAAGATTTTTTTGTTTGAGAAGTATTTGTCATCTAACATTGAACTTGCAAGAATTAATCCTGAAGCTCCAGCGCCACAAATTATATAATCATAAATTTTTTCATTCATAAGAAGAAATCAAAAGTAATTAATTTAATTTTTTGATATTAAATATTTAGATTGGTTCTAAATATATTAAAAGCTAAATTTGTGGTCAAACATTATTCAATGGGAGATATTCTAGCATATTTTGAGTCACTTAATCCAATTAAAGGAGCATTTATTGCTACTTTGTTTACATGGGGTTTAACAGCTTTAGGGGCCTCTTTAGTTTTTTTTGTAAAAACTATGAACAGAACGTTTTTAGATGCGATGCTTGGTTTTACAGGAGGAGTTATGGTTGCTGCAAGCTTTTGGAGTTTGTTGGCTCCAGGAATTGAAATGAGTGAGGGAGAAGGTTTTGTCAAGGTAATTCCTGCAGCACTTGGTTTTGGTTTAGGCGCAATTTTTATTTTTGCTCTAGATAAAGTTTTACCTCATATTCATATTAATTTTAAAGAGAGTGAAGGTATAAAAACACCATGGCATCGAACTACTCTTTTAGTCTTAGCCATAACATTACATAATATTCCTGAAGGATTAGCTGTTGGGGTTTTGTTTGGTGGAGTAGCTGCTGGAATACCAGAAGCTTCTTTGTCTGGAGCTGTTGCTTTAGCTTTAGGAATTGGGATTCAAAATTTTCCAGAGGGAATAGCTGTTTCTATGCCTATGAGAAGGCAAGGTGCTTCAAGATTTAAAAGTTTTTGGTATGGACAGATGTCGGCTATCGTTGAGCCCGTAGCGGCTGTTTTAGGCGCAGTTGCTGTTACATTTTTCACTCCAATTCTTCCTTACGCTTTGGCATTTGCTGCAGGAGCTATGATATTTGTTGTAGTTGAAGAAGTAATTCCAGAAACTCAATTGGAAAACAATACAGATATAGCGACTCTTGGATTTATTCTAGGATTTATTGTTATGATGACCTTAGATGTTGCACTTGGATAAACTTTATTCTTCAAAATTTTTCCAACCTTGGGCAACAAGTTTTATTTGTTCTCCTTTTAAATTAATAAGATTGCAATTCATAGGATCATCAACAACATGACCTATTACTGTTAATTGTTTACTGTCTTTAATTTTATTATAATCGTTTTGATTAATAGTAAATAATAATTCATAATCTTCACCTCCATTTAAAGCTGAAGTCAATGGATTTAGTTTGAATTCTTCAGATATTTTAATTACTTCAGGATCAATTGGTAACTTTTCTTCATAAATTATAAAACCTTTCTTTGAAGCTTTTGCTAAGTGAATTATCTCTGAGGACAGACCATCACTTATATCAATCATTGAGGTGGGAAGGATATTTATTTCTTTAAATAATTTAATAATATCTTTTCTTGCTTCTGGTTTAAGTTGCCTTCCTATAGAGTATGAATACCCAGTTAAATCAGGTTGAGATTTAGGATTAATTTTAAAAACAGCTTTTTCTCTTTCTAAAACTTGTAACCCCATATATGCTGCACCCAGATCACCAGTTACAACTAACAAGTCATTTGATTTAGAACCAGATCTTGTTGTTATACTATTTTTTTTTGATTCTCCTAAAGCTGTTATAGATATGATTAAACCTTTTGCGCTAGAGGAAGTGTCACCGCCAACTAAATCAACTTTAAACTTTTTACATGCTAATTCGATTCCTGAGTATAATTCTTCCAAGGATTCAACTGTAAAACGATTTGATGCAGCAATAGAAACAATAATTTGTTTAGCATCACCATTCATGGCGTATATATCAGAAATATTTACAATAACTGATTTATATCCAAGATGTTTTAATGGCATGTAAGATAGATCAAAATGAACCCCCTCAACTAGAATATCTGAGGTTATTAAACTTAAATTAGATTTATAACCAATAACTGCTGAATCATCTCCAATTCCAATAATACTTGACTCATTTTCAAGTTTAAAAGATTTAGTTAGATGTTCTATTAGAGCAAATTCTCCATAATCGGATAATGGAGTTTTGGGTGTATCTTTGTTTTCAAACATTTTATAAAATTAAGTCATTTAATTTTTATCAATTGAATTTGTCTTTATGAGAAGATTATCTTTTTTAATGGTGTTATTTTATTTATTTAATTCTTGTTCAAAAAAAGATAATGATATAGTCATTGCTATTACAGATAATTTATCAGAACCCACACAAAATATAGATGACGATAAAATTATTGAAGGAAAAAGTTATTGTGAAAATGGATTTGCAGGAATTTATCCATGTAAGGGATATGATTTGCTTTCTAGAATACCCTTAGAATATTTTCAAAGTGTTGAGGGTAACGATAGTTGGGGATGGACTGACTCTTTTGATGGAAAAGAATATGCATTAATGGGATTAGATGATGGAACAGCTTTTGTAGACATTTCTGACCCTGAGGTTCCTTTATATCTTGGAAAGCTGCCATCTGCTACTGTAAATAGTTCTTGGAGGGATATAAAAGTTTATAAAGATTATGCCTTTATAGTTAGTGAGGCACCTGGTCATGGTTTACAAGTTTTTAATTTAAGTAAATTAAGGAGCGTAAAAACTCAACAAACTTTTGATTCTGATTTAAACTTTAATGAATTTGGAAACGCTCACAATATTGCCATTAATAAAGAGTCGGGTTTTGCATATGTTTTAGGATCAAAGTTATTTGATGGTGGGCCAACTTTTATTGACATTAAATCTCCCTTAAATCCATCTATTGTTGGGGGGTATTCATTTTCATCATACTCTCATGATGCACAAGTAGTCAAATATCATGGACCAGATACAAGATTTAAAGAAAAAGAGATTTTATTTGGAAGTAATAGTATAGGAGGAGAAAATAATCAGTTAATTATTTTAGATGTTACAGATAAAAAAAATCCTGAATTGATTTCTTCAATTGAATATTCTAATGCAGGGTATACTCATCAAGGTTGGATTAGTGATGATCACAAGTATTTTTTTTTAGGGGATGAGTTGGATGAATTAAAAATTGGACACAGAACAAAAACAAGGGTTTTTGATATTCAAAATCTTGAAAAACCAATAATTCATAATACTTATTATGGTCAAACAGCCTCAATTGATCATAATTTATATGTCAAGGGATCGAAGATTTACATGGCAAATTATACCTCAGGTATGAGAGTTGTAGATTTTAATAATATAGGTGATAATGACTTTAGAGAAGAGGGTTATTTTGACACATACCCTTCTGATAATTCAACAAACTTTTTTGGAGCATGGAATGTTTATCCTTTTTTTTCAAGTGGAGTAATATTAATTAGTGATATTAATTATGGACTTTTTATAGTTAAGTCCTCTAATGATTTATGAATAATTTTAAAGTATTTTTCATTTCGGTTTTTTTAATTAATTGTTCAAAGAACATAGAAACCAATTTACCTCTTAAATTTTCTTTTGATTCTGAATTCAAAATTGTAAATACTTATGGAGGTTCAAATGAAGATATTGCTCATGCAATTATAAAAACATATGATGGTGGTTTTGCAGTTATTGGCAATACAAAAAGCAATGATATAGATTTAAATTTTAAAACTACAAATGATAGTGATGTTTTATTTCTAAAATTTAAACCTGACTTAGAATTAGATTATATAAAAACTTATGGAGGCAGCGATGATGATAGAGGATATGATTTGGTTCAACTAGAAGACAGGGGTTTCATATTGTTAGGTTATAGTAAAAGTTCTGATGGTGATGTCTCTTTAAATAAGGGACAACATGATAATTGGGTAATAAGGATTGATCGAAAAGGTAAAATAATTTGGGAGAAGAGTTTTGGTTTTTCTGGACATGATCATGCTTATAATATTATTTCTACGAAAGATGGAGGCTTTTTTTTTAATGGATTTTTGGATGTTACAGCTTCAAATGGTTTGGGAATGACAAAAAAGAACATGAAAATTTCAAAAAAACATGGGGTGGGAGAATTTTGGTGTCATAAAATAGATAAAGATGGAAATTTACAATGGAGAAAATATTTTGGCGGAACAAATAATGATAGATCATATGATGCAATTCAAACTTTAGAAGGTGATTTCATTATTGTAGGTACATCAGAAAGTAATGATTTTGAAATATCTAATTCAAAAGGAAGTTATGATATGTGGGTTATAAAATTAAATAATAATGGAAATTTTATTTGGGAAAAATCTTTTGGAGGGAAAGGATACGATGGAGGAAATGCTGTTATAGAGAATTCTTATGGAAATATTATGATTTTGGGGCAAACTAATAGTTTAGATAACGATATTACTGATCCTTTAGGGTCTTCAGATTTCTTTTTAGTTAATATGACTAAAAATGGAGAGATTCTAAATATTGAAAATTTAGGTACTTCAAATTTTGATTCAGGTAAATCTATTATGGAATTAGATGATGGAAGTCATTATTTATTGGGACATACTACTGATATTTCATCTGATGATGGAAATCTTGGTAGTGATATTTTATTTATTAAAACCCTTCCCAATGGAGTTTTCATAGAAAATCAAAAAGTTGGAGGCTCAGGAACAGATATTGGATATGATTTTACTCAAATTTCAGATGGATCAATAATTATAGTGGGTTCTACTGATAGTGAAGATGGAATTTTTTCAAAAAATAATGGAAAAGAAGATGTTTTTATTATTAAATGGAATTAATTAGTCTTATAAATCAAAACAATAATAGTCATAATAAGGAAAAAAATAATTAGAAATGAATTATATTTGCAAATAATTTAAACTTATGATAAAAGTTGCTGATTCTGCTAAAGACAAGGTATTTTCATTAATGAAAGATGAAGGATATGACCCTTTCAAGGATTATGTAAGAGTTGGAGTTAAAAGTGGGGGTTGTTCAGGCTTATCATATGATCTTAAGTTTGATAGCAGTCATGAATTAGAGGACAAGATATATGAGGACAATAATATTAAAATTATTGTTGATAAAAAGAGTTTATTATATCTTATTGGAACGACATTAGAATATTTTGGAGGTTTAAATGGTAAAGGTTTTGTTTTTAATAATCCGAATGCTCAAAGAACATGTGGATGTGGAGAGAGTTTTTCTTTATAAAAATTTGATATGGCATATACTGAAGAAGAGTTAAAAAAAGAATTAGAAACTAAAGAATACGAATACGGATTCTATACAGATATTGAATCAGAAACTTTTCCTAAAGGGTTAAATGAGGATGTTGTAAAAAGAATTTCTGAAAAAAAAGGAGAGCCTGATTGGATGACTAAATGGAGGTTAAAATCTTTTGAATATTTTAAAAAAATGATTGAACCGGAATGGGCCAATGTTAAATATAAAAAACCTGATCTTCAAGCTATTTCCTATTATTCCGCTCCTAAAAAAAGAGATAAGTATAAAAGTTTAGATGAAGTAGATCCTGAACTATTAAAAACTTTTAATAAACTTGGAATTTCATTAGATGAACAAAAGAAACTTGCAGGTGTTGCTTTGGATATAGTTGTTGATTCGGTATCTGTAGCAACAACATTTAAAGAGACTTTAGCAAAAAAAGGAATAATTTTTTGTTCAATATCAGAAGCGATTAAAAAGCATCCAGATTTGGTAAAAAAATACATAGGAACAGTTATTCCTCCAAAAGATAATTATTATGCTGCTTTAAATAGTGCAGTTTTTACAGATGGCTCTTTTTGTTACATTCCCAAAGGAGTAAAGTGTCCTATGGAATTGTCTACATATTTTAGAATTAATGAGGCAGGAACTGGACAATTTGAAAGAACCTTAGTTATTGCAGATAAAGAAAGTTATGTTAGTTACTTAGAAGGATGTACGGCTCCTTCTAGAGATGAAAATCAATTGCATGCTGCTGTGGTTGAATTAATTGCTTTAGATGATGCTGAAATCAAATATTCTACTGTGCAGAATTGGTTTCCTGGGGATAAAAAAGGAAAGGGAGGAGTATATAATTTTGTAACTAAAAGAGGTATTTGTCATAATAGATCTAAAATATCCTGGACTCAAGTTGAAACTGGTTCTGCTGTAACCTGGAAGTACCCTTCTTGTATTTTAAAGGGAGATAATTCAATTGGAGAGTTTTATTCAATAGCTGTAACTAACAACTTTCAGCAAGCTGATACTGGTACAAAAATGATTCATTTGGGTAAAAATACTAGAAGTACAATTATATCTAAAGGGATTTCTGCTGGTAAATCGCAGAATAGTTACAGAGGACTGGTTAAAGTTAGTCCTAGAGCAAAAAATGCAAGAAATTTTTCGCAATGTGATTCTTTACTTATGGGAAATAATTGCGGAGCACACACTTTCCCATATATTGAGGCAAGTAACAAATCTGCCATGATTGAGCATGAAGCAACTACAAGTAAAATTGGTGAAGATCAGATTTTTTATTGTAATCAACGTGGAATAGATACTGAAAAGGCAATTGCTCTAATTGTAAATGGTTTTAGTAAAGAAGTTTTAAATAAATTACCAATGGAATTTGCTATAGAAGCTCAAAAGTTATTAGAAATATCACTTGAAGGTTCTGTTGGATAAAATAATTGAAATATGTTAACTATTGAAAATCTACATGTAAAGGTAGATGGAAAACAAATATTAAATGGCGTTGATTTAGACGTTAAAGCAGGAGAGGTACATGCTATAATGGGACCAAATGGTTCTGGAAAAAGTACTCTTTCTTCTGTAATAGGTGGAAATGAAGATTATTTAATTACTAAAGGAACTATATTATTTAATGGTATTGATATTTCAGAGTTAGATGCAGAAAGTCGAGCTCATTTGGGAATATTTTTATCTTTTCAATATCCAGTTGAAATACCTGGAGTTACTGTAACTAATTTTATTAAAACAGCAATTAATGAATCTAGAAAAGCCCAAGGTCTTGATGATATGAATTCAGGTGAATTACTTAAAAAAATAAGACAGAAATCAAAACTTTTAGATATAGATTCAAAATTTCTTTCAAGATCTTTAAATCAGGGGTTTTCTGGAGGTGAAAAAAAAAGAAATGAAATCTTTCAAATGACAATGTTAGAACCTAAAATGGCAGTATTAGATGAAACAGATTCAGGTTTAGATATTGATGCTTTAAAAATAGTTGCTAATGGTGTCAATAAATATAGAAATAAGAAAAATGCTTTTGTAATTATAACTCATTACCAAAGATTATTAGATTATATTATTCCTGACTTTGTTCATGTTTTATTTGATGGTAAAATTGTTAAATCAGGAACAAAAGAGTTAGCTCAAGAGCTAGAAAATAAAGGTTATGATTGGGTAAAAGATTAACACGTTAGTAAAATGTTAGAATTAAAAGAAAAATTATTATCATCATATATTGCATTTGAAGAAAGTGTTGATTTATCAGATTCTTTTCATAAAATAAGAACTGATGCTTTAAAAGTTTTTGAAAAAAAAGGTTTTCCTACAAGAAAAGATGAATCATGGAGGTATACGTCATTGAATTCAATTGTAAAAGAAGATTATGCTTTGTTCCCAAAATCAGAAAAAACAATTGAATTAAGACAAGTCAAAAAATATTTTCTTTATGACACAGACACTTATAAAGTCATTTTTATTGATGGAGTATATAGCCCTTTTTTGTCTGATACAACTCATGATGGATTAGATGTATGTCTAATGTCTGCAGCATTGTCTAAACCAAAATTTAGAGACTTAATTAAGAATTATTTTAATAAAAGTGTTTACAAAGAAGACAGTCTTTCAGCATTAAACACTTCATATGCTTTAGAAGGTGCTTTTATTTATGTGCCAAAAAATATTTTTGCAGAAAAACCAATTGAAATAATTCATTTTGCTTCTGGAAATGAAAAATCATTATGGCTACAACCCAGAAATTTAATAGTTGTTGAGAAAGGAGCTGAAGTTCAAATTTTAGAAAGACATCAAAGCTTAAAAGAACATCCTGTTGTAACTAATTCGGTTACAGAATTATATGCTCAAGAAAATTCAAAAGTTGATTATTATAAGTTACAAAATGATTTAATATCTTCTTCACTTATTGATAATACTTATATAGTTCAGCAAAAAAACAGTTTTGTTAGTTTACATACTTTTTCTTTGGGAGGAAAATTGATTCGAAACAACTTAAATTATTTTCAGAAGGGAGAAAACATTACATCAGTTTTGAAGGGGATTACAATTTTAAGTGGAAATGAGCATGTTGATCATTCTACTTTAGTTCATCATCAAAAACCAAATTGCGAAAGTCATCAAGACTACAAAGGAGTATTTTCAGAAAAATCTGAAGGGGTATTTAATGGTAAAATAATAGTAGATAAAAATGCTCAAAAAATAAATGCTTTCCAGCAAAATAATAATATTCTTATAGATGACAAATCAACGGTTAACACAAAACCTCAGTTAGAAATTTTTGCTGATGATGTCAAATGTTCTCATGGTTGCACTGTTGGTCAATTAGATGAAGAGGCTCTTTTTTATTTGCGTTCAAGAGGTATTCCAAAAAAAGAAGCAAAGGGACTTTTAACTTATGCTTTTGCAAATAATGTTTTAGAAAGTGTAAAATTACCGTCATTAAAAAAGAGAATAAACAAACAAATTGCTAATAAATTAGGAGTTAATTTAGGTTTTGAATTATAAAAGTTTTGATGTAAATAAAGTTCGTGAAGATTTTCCAATTTTATCTCGAAAAGTTAATGGAAACAAAATTATTTATTTTGATAATGCAGCTACATCGCAAACACCGATTAAAGTAATAGATGTAATTTCGGAATATTATAAAAAATATAACGCTAATATACATAGAGGTGTACATTCTTTAAGTCAGGAAGCAACAGATGCTTTTGAAAATTCAAGAAAGACAATTAAAAATCATTTTAATTCAAAAGAAACATGTGAAATAATTTTTACATCCGGAGCAACTCATGGTATTAACATTGTTTCTTCGGGATATTCAAAAATTTTAAATGAAAATGATGAACTTCTTGTTTCAGAGATGGAACATCATTCAAATATAGTCCCTTGGCAAATGCTTTGTAAAGTAACAGGAGCAAAATTAAAAGTTATTCCAATGTCAATTAAAGGAGACTTAGAAATAGGTGAATTTGAAAAATTATTAACCTCAAAGACTAAGTTGGTTTTTTTAAATCATGTTTCAAATGCAATAGGAACAATTAATCCAATTGATTATATAATTAAAAAGGCCCATTCAATTGGAGCCAAAGTATTAATTGATGGAACTCAAGCATCACCACATATAAAGACTGATTTACAGAAATTGGATATAGATTATTATGTCACCTCAGCCCATAAGATGTGTGGACCAACTGGAATAGGGATTCTTTATGGTAAAAAAAGTTTATTAAATAAACTACCACCCTATCAAGGAGGAGGAGAAATGATTTCTGATGTTACTTTTGAAAAAACTACTTATGCTGATTTACCCCACAAGTTTGAAGCAGGAACTCCCAATATATCCGGAGTAATTGCTTTTGGTGCAGCCATAAATTACATGAATAATATTGGGTTTAATAATATTTTAAACTATGAAAAAGAGTTACTTAACTATGCTCAAGATCAAATAAGAAAAATCGAAGGAGTCCAAATATATGGTGATTCAATAAATAAAACTCCTATCGTATCATTTAATATTAAAGGGATTCATCCTTATGATATTGGAAGTATTTTAGACAAAATGGGAATTGCAGTAAGAACAGGACATCATTGTGCTCAACCAATAATGGATTTTTATAAAATTCCAGGAACAGTAAGAGCTTCTTTTTCATTTTATAATACAATTGAAGAAATTGACTTGATGATTAAAGGCTTAAAGAAAGCCATAATGATGTTACAATAATTATTAATTTTAATTATGATAAGCATTGAAACTATTAAGAGTGATATAATTTCTGAGTTTTCTTTATTTGAAGATTGGATGGAAAAATATGAATATATAATTGAATTAGGTAAATCCATTCCATTAATTGATCCTAAATTTAAAACAGACGATAATTTAATTAAGGGATGCCAAAGTAAAGTTTGGATGCATGCTGAATTAAAAAATAATAATGTTTTATTTTATGCAGACAGTGATGCTATTATTACTAAAGGTATTATAGCTATACTTATTAGAGTATTTTCAAATCAAAATCCAAAAAATATTTTAAAATCTGACACAAAATTTATAGATGAAATAGGATTAAAGGAACATTTATCTCCTACAAGGGCTAATGGTTTAGTTTCTATGATAAAGCAAATTAAAATTTATGCTTTAGCATTTAAAAATAAAATAAATTAATAATGAAAAGTACTACAGACGAAGCAAATAATTTAGGTGAAAAAATAGTTGGTGTTTTAAAAACAATTTTTGATCCCGAAATACCTGTCGATATATATGAATTAGGTTTAATTTATGATGTATTTATAAATGAGGATAATGATGTAAAAATATTGATGACATTAACTAGCCCTAATTGTCCAGTAGCTGAAACTTTACCTGTTGAGGTAGAGGAGAAAGTTAAGTCATTAGATGAAATTAAAGATGTTCAAGTTGAAATAACTTTTGATCCCCCTTGGACTCAAGATCTAATTAGTGAAGAAGCTAAACTTGAATTAGGAATGCTATAGTTTATGTCAAGTGAAATCAAAAATCGAGTTTCAGAGAGCTCTATAAAAACAATAGATTTAGAAAAATTTTATCCAAAGGGTAATAGAGAATTTATTGATATTTCTCGTTGGTTAGATAATGGTTTAGTGCTTCGTGAGAAAGAATTTAGAAAAAAGATAAAATCTCATAAATGGATTTCGTTTAAAGACAAATATGTTGCAATTGGTTGTTCAACTAATGCTATTTTACCTTCTTGGGCATCTTTATTAGTCGCTTCAAATTTAGAACCCTATGCAAAAAAAATTGTTCATGGTAGTTTAAAGGAATTAGAAAACATAATTATTGAGGAAGTTATTAAGAAATTAGACATAAAACCATACATAGATAAACCTGTTATTATAAAGGGGTGCTCCGATAATTTTATTCCAGAGAATGCCTATGTTCAATTAATAATTTTATTAAAAACTGTTTCCAGAAGTCTTTTTTATGGTGAAGCCTGTTCTTCTGTTCCAATATGGAAAAGACCAAAAACTAATTGAAGTTGCATAAAAGGAAAATTTTAATATTTACTTATTATTGGCCTCCATCTGGAGGATCTGGAGTTCAACGTTGGCTATATTTTTCAAAATTTTTAAAAAATTTGGGCTGGGAGCCAATTGTGATAACTGTAAAAAAATCAAAGGCATCATATCCTGTTTTTGATAATTCTTTGGAAAGTTATATTAATAATTTGATTGTTCATAAGACTGATACTTTGGAACCTTTAAAATTGTATTCAAAAATATTTTATGGAAATTCTAAAGAAGGAATTCAAAAAGGAGAGGTTTTAAAAAAAAATTTTTTTCATCATTTTGCTGCATTTATAAGGGGAAATTTTTTTATTCCTGATGCTAGAATAGGATGGGTTAGTTATGCATTGAATAAGGGAAGAGAAATAATAAAAAAAGAGGGTATTAAATATATTGTTACTACTGGCCCACCTCATTCATCTCATCTTATTGGACTAAATTTGAAAAAAGAATTTTCTGTAAAATGGATTGCTGATTTTAGAGACCCATGGACAAGTATGTTCTATTTAAAAGAAATGTATAGAACAAGATTTGCTCAGAAAAGAGATGAAAATTTTGAAAAAAATGTATTGAAAAAGGCAGATAAAATAATTACAACTATTGGAGAATTATTTCATGATGAATTAATTCAGAAAGCTAATATTTCTCAAAAAAAACTTTTTGCTATTCCTAACGGATATGATTCAGATTTAATTAATAATGTTGATCAAAAATTGAATTCAACTTTTCATATAGTTTATTCCGGCTTATTAACTAATAACCATTCATTTAAGCCTTTTTTTTTATTATTAAAAGATTTAAAATCATATTATCCAAAATTAAAATTAATGGTTTCTTTGGCGGGTCAAATTTCAGAGGAGGTAGATTTATTTATTAAAGAAAATACTGATAAGGTTACATATGAGAATAATGGATATCTTCCCCATTTTAAATCAATTAAGTTGATTAAAAAAGCTAATTTGCTTTTAAATTTTACTTATAATTCTGAAAGTAATGATAAAATGATTCCTGGAAAAATTTTGGAATATATTGCAACAGGGATTCCAATACTTTCAATAGGAAATAGTAATAATTATTTATCAAGATTTTTGTCAAAGGGTAGTTGTGCCAAAACATTTTCTGATAATGATTTAAAAGAAATGAAATTTTATGTCAAAATGGTTATAGATTCTTTTATAAAAAATAAACCTTTAAATAATTCATTTCCAAATATTGAAAACTATAGTAGAATAGCTTTAACAAAGAAATTAAGCAATATAATTTCAAAGCAATAGATTATACTATATAAATTTTATTTTCTTTAATATATTTATAAACCTTGGGATGGATTAGATCAATAACATCAATATTTTCTTCTAAGTTTTTTCTTATTTGGCTACTGGAGATTTTAAATAGCGGGGCATTGAAAAGTTTAATAGTAGGATTATTTTTAAATTCTTTTGGAATTGAAAAATCTGTTTTTCTTGGATAAACATATAAATTATAAGACTCAAGAATTTCTTCATGATTTTTCCATTCATTAAATCTAGTCAAGTTATCTTCACCGATTAATAAAACAAATTCATTTTCAGGGTTTAATCTTGATAATTCATCTAGTGTATTTATAGTATAATTTGGTTTATTCATTAAAAATTCAATTTTAGAAATCCTAATATTTTTTTTATTTAATATAGATATTTCAGCCATTTTGAGACGATCTTCTTTAGTTGTTAAAGATTTTGATTTTAGCGGATTAAAAGGTGTAATAATTATCAAAACTTCATCTAAATCAGTTTCATTAACAAAAAAATCTATAAGCCTTAAATGTCCATTATGAATAGGGTCAAAAGTTCCAAAAAAACATCCGATTTTTTTCAATTATTAATAAAATTCTCAACTAATTTCTCAGCTTTATTTTTTGCTTTATCTAGATCATTGTTTAAAAGACTTATATCGAATTTTTCAGCTAATTTTAATTCTTCGTGAATTTTATCAACTCTGATTTTAAGCATTTTTTTTGAATCTAAGTTTCTTTTGATTAATCTTTTTTTAATATCATTAATATCCGGAGTTTTTATGAAAATTGATAAAGTTTTATCAGGATACTTTTTTTTAATGTTAAGACCTCCAATAACATCTATATCAAAAATAATATTCTTTCCTAGCTTCCAAATTCGATTAATTTCGTTTTTAAGTGTTCCATAAAAAGAACCAGGATAAACTTCTTCATGTTCTATAAATTCATCATTTTTAATTTTTTCAACAAAATCTTTTTCTTTTAAAAAAAAATAGTCTTTTCCATCAGTTTCTCCTTTTCTTGGCAATCTTGAAGTAGCAGATATTGAGAAAGCTAGAGAAAGATTCTCTTTCTTTAATAAATGTTTAACTATAGTAGTTTTACCACTTCCAGAAGGGCCTGAAAATATTATGATTTTTCCAGTTTTCAATTATGATATATTAAAAAGTTGTTCTTTTATTTTTTCAAGTTCATCCTTCATTTCAATCACTGTCTTTTGCAAATTAGCATCATTTGCTTTAGAACCTATAGTATTTATTTCACGACCGATTTCTTGACAAATAAATCCAAGTTTTTTTCCACTTGAAGTTTTTTTCTTTAGTTCTTCTAAAAAGAAGTTTAAATTATTTTCTAAACGAATTCTTTCTTCAGTGATGTCATTTTTTTCTAAATAGTAAATCAATTCCTGTTCAAATCTATTTTGGTCTACAGATAAATTAATCTTATTAAAACTATCCTTTATTTTATTTCTAATATTTCTAATTCTTAATGGGTCAATTTTTTTTATATTTTTTAATAACTGAATTAAAGCATTAATTCTTTTCTTAAATTCTTTTTCCAAGACCCTACCTTCATTTAATTGATAGATAGATAATTCATTAATTACTTCTTGTAACTTTAACAACAATTCTTTTTTGTCTTTATTACTTATACTTGTGATCTCTGAATTTATAACTTCAGGAAGTTTAATGGCAATGGATAGAAGATCTTTATTATTAGAATCTATTTTTTTGAGTTGACTTAAATAATTTTTAACAATATCAATGTTTATTTTTGGATGTATAGGAGCTTTTGAATTTTCATAATTTATATTTAAATCAATCTTTCCTCTTTTTATTTTTGAAGAAATCAATCTTCTAAATTCAGACTCTAAACATTTAAAATCATGACCTAATTTAATATTGATGTCTAAATTTTTACTATTTAAAGATCGAATTTCAATATCAATGATTCTATTATTTATTTGAACTTGAGTTTTTCCATAACCGGTCATTGACACTAACATGGATATTAAAGTCTTTTAATTTTAATATTTCTATAAGAAACTATATTTCCATGATCTTGTAAACCAATATGACCTTTTCTTTTTTTACTGAAGTTTTTGAATGTTTGATGAGCAAATTTAGATTTAGCTATTAATTTTTCCCATTCATCTCCATAAAGGGGAAAATTGTTAATTTCTTTACCATTTAAAACGACTTTTCCTCTATTAATTTTATAATTAACAGTCACAACTATTTTATTCCACTGACCAGCAGGCTTTGTATTATCAAATGAAGGTTCAGATAGGTCATAAACTGCTCCAGCTTGATGAAAAGCAGGTCTTACTTTTGCATCAGGGTGACCTTCATTGTCAATTATTTGTATTTCAGGGCCAGTTCTATATGGGGCTTTGTGTTTTTTACCTTCTTGAATTCCCCATAAAATTCCACTATTTCCTGCTTCAGAGATTTTCCATTCAAGTGATAAAACAAAATTAGTATATTCTTTATCAGTAAGGATGTCATGACTTTTTCTGTCTCTTCTTTCTCTTTTTGAAGGATCCATTTGCATAGCTCCATCCTTTATGATCCAAACATTACCAACTTTATCATGATTAAATCGATGCCAACCATTAAATGAATTTCCATCAAATAATATTTCCCAATCATCATTTGTTACTGATTTTTGAGAATAAGAATTTGTAGAAAAAAGTAAAAGTAATCCAACAAATAAAATTCTGTAATCTACTATATTCCTACAATTTATCATATTCCTAAAATTTTCTTTAATTTGTTTTTATCAATATCACCACCAGCAAAATCATCAAAACTTTTTTGAGTTGCTTCAATGATATGTTTTTGAATAAATGGAGCACCTTCTTTTGCACCTTGCTCAGGACTTTTAATGCAGCATTCCCATTCCATTACTGCCCAAACATCACATCCATACTCAGTTAGCTTTGTAAAAATAGTTTTAAAATCTATTTGACCATCACCAGGAGAACGATATCTACCAGCTCTATCAATCCAATCGCCATAACCTCCGAAAGCTCCTTTTTTACCATTAGGTTTAAACTCTGAGTCTTTAACATGGAATGATTTTATGAAACTGTGATAATGATCTATGTACTCAAGATAATCTAGTTGCTGAAGAACAAAATGACTTGGGTCGTATAAAATATTAACTCTCTTATGGTTACCAGTAGCTTTTAAAAATCTCTCAAAAGTTACTCCGTCATGCAAATCTTCACCTGGATGAATTTCATAACACACATCAACTCCATTTTCATCATAAATGTCTAGAATAGGTTTCCATCTTTTTGCTAACTCTGAAAAACCAAGTTCTAATAAACCCTCAGGTCTTTGAGGCCATGGATGCCAGGTATGCCATAACAATGCTCCAGAAAAAGTAGCATGGCATTTTAAACCAAGGCGCCTACTTGCTACAGCAGCTTTTTTTACTGTATCTATTGCCCAATTTGTTCTTGCCTTAGGGTTGTTTTTAAATTGATCAGGAGCAAAGTTATCAAACATTAAATCGTATGCAGGGTGAACAGCAACTAGTTGCCCCTGAAGATGAGTCGAAAGTTCAGTAATTTCAAGACCATAGGAATTAATTTTACCTTTGAGTTCATCACAATATGTTTGACTTTCAGATGCTTTATCTAAATCGATTAAAAAACTTTCCCAAGTAGGGATTTGAATTCCTTTATAACCTAATTCTGAAGCCCATTTACACATTCCTTCTAAAGTATTAAAAGGAGGGTTTTTATCAACAAATTGAGCTAAAAATATTGCTGGGCCTTTAATTGTTTTCATTAATTGTCCATGCTTAACCATATATTTCCTTTTTTGTGAGATTCAACTACTTTTTCTATAAATTTCATACCCTTTAATCCTTCGTATAATGTTGGATATTCTGAGCCGTAGGATTTTTCATTTCTTATTTCTTTTGCAACCCCTTTATAAATATTTCCCATTGCATCAAAAATTCCCTCAGGGTGCCCTGCAGGAAGTTTAGTGCCATCGTTAGCAAAATCTGAAATATAAGGATTTCCAGGTTTAATAAGTCTTCTGGGCTCATCATCTTTTAGATGATATAAATAATTAGGATTTTCTTGTTCCCATTTGAAAGTTCCATTTCTTCCATATATCGCTACAGTTATATTATTTTCTTCCCCAGTAGCAATTTGACTTGCTCTTAAAACTCCTTTTAGTTTATTTGAGAACCTGACCAAAATGGTCCCATCGACATCTAAACTATTATCTTCATATAACATATTTAAATCAGCTAGGAGTTGTTTAACTTCCATCCCAGTTACGTATTCTACCATATTAAATGCATGTGTTCCAATATCGCCAATACAAGAACTAATTCCAGCTTTTTCAGGATCAAGGCGCCATACACTTTTTCTTTTTTCTTTTTCATGGATAAACGCATTTATCCATCCTTGATAATACTGAATATCTACTTTTTGAATCTCTCCAATAATACCATCTGAAATCAACTTTTTCATATGTCTAACCATTGGATAGCCAGTATAAGTATAGGTAACAGCAAAAATTAAATTATTCTTTTTTTGAAGAGAATATAATTCTTCAGCTTCTTCTAAAGTTGTAGTCAATGGTTTTTCGCAAATCACGTTAAATCCATTTTCTAAGAGTTTTTTAGACATTGGATAATGTAAAAAATTTGGAGTTAAGACGGAGACTACCTCAATACGATCTTTTTGTGGAAGACTTGATTCTTTATCAATAAACTCATCAAAATCTTTATAGACTCTGTTTGTTTTTAAACCAATTTCTCTTGCAAAATTTATATTTTCTTCATAGTCGGGGTTAAATACACCTCCAACAATTTCATATTTATCATACATATTTGATGCAACTCTGTGAAGAATACCTATTAAAGAATCTCCACCACCACCAATTATACCAAGTTTAATTTTATTCATATATTTTTTGTTTCAATTTGTTCATTTCTAAATGTGAATATAAATAAGATTAAAATAACAAACGAAAAAATTGAAGGTTGAATCCATATTTTTTCCCAATCATGACCATCAGTTATAACATATAAATCAGTCAGATATCCAGCTATTCTAAACCCAATTAGCATACCTAAGCCATAAGTGGCAAGAGTTATTAAACCTTGAGCAGAACTTTTATATTCGGGCTTACATTTTAAATTAGTATAAATTTGACCAGAAACAAAGAAAAAATCATAGCATATACCATGTAATACAATTCCTAAAATTAACATCCAGCTATTTATACCATCAGCTCCTAGAGAAAAAAGTAAATAACGTAATCCCCATGCTAAAATACCAACAATTAAAGTTGATTTAAATCCAAATCTTTTGATAAAAAAAGGTAAAAGTGACAAAAATAGGACTTCAGAAATTTGACCAAGAGTCATTTTAGCCGCAGCAGCTTCCATTCCAATTTCATTTAAAAATTGATTTGCATGTTGATAATAAAATGCAAGAGGAATACATATTAAAATAGAAGCAATGAAAAAAACTAGATAAGCTTTATCATTTAAAAGTTTCAATGCATCTAATCCTATAATTTCACTGATAGTTTTGTTTTTATTTTTTTCAATTATAGGAGGAGTATTAGGAAGTGTAAAACTATATACCCCTAAAATTAAAGAAATAAAAGACGACATATAAAATGTATTTTTTAAAGTATTTAAACTTTCCCATGAAAAATATCCAATCAAAAGACCTGCTATTATCCAACCAATACTTCCAAAAATTCTTATGGGAGCAAATTCTTTTGAAGGATCTTTCATTTGTCTAAAAGCTACAGAATTTGCTAAAGCCAGTGTTGGCATATAAAGCAACATGTATATTAAAATATATGGATAGAAAAAAGAAAAATTTTCTGAAATACCAGCATTATATAATAATAATGCACCAAATAGATGAATTGTACCTAATACTTTTTGAGCTGCAAAATATTTATCAGCAATAAGACCAATTATGAAAGGAGCAATAATTGCTCCAATTGATTGAGTTTCATATGCAAGAGAAAGTTCACTTCCAGAAGAATTAAATTCTTGAGAAAGAAAAGTCCCCATAGTTACAAACCAAGCACCCCAAATAAAAAATTGGAAAAACATTAATAATGATAATTGCACAGAAACTTTAAAACTCATCGGATATAAAATTTACATTTCATTTCCAATATTCACCAAAAGATCTTTTGTAGCTTTTATTCCTTCTATTTCAGAAAGTCTATTACCTTCATATTCAACACCAATAAACCCTTTGTAATTTTGATCTTTTACAATTTTTAACATTCTATTATAATCAATGCTAGTTTCAAATCCTTCAGAATTAAAATCATAAGACTTTGCACTAACACCAAAAGCTCTAGGCATCATTTCAGATATTCCTTTATATATATCATAAGCTTCTTTGCAACTTCCATCAAAAATAGAACCGTAACCTTCATCGCTTATACAAAAGTTTCCAAAATCTGGAAGAGTGCCACAATTATCCATATTTACACCATTAATAACTTGCATTAATAGAGGTATATTAGAAGTAATTCTTCCATGATTCTCTACTATTACATTAATATTATATTCTTTGGCATAAGTTGACAATGCAGTTAAACTTTTAATTGAATTAGAAATCCATTTATCAGGGTCTTTTTCACCATACAAGTTTAGCCTAACTGAACTACAGCCTATTTTTGAAGCTGCGTAAATCCATAGTTTGTGATTTTCAATGGCTTCATTTCTTTTTATGGGGTCAGAGGAAGATAGATCTCCCTCACCATCAATCATTATTAAAACATTTTTAATTTTATTTTCATCAGCAAGAGATTTACTTTTCTCAATAAAGACTTCAATAGCACTTTTTTTATCATCACTTTTCATTACATCATCATATAAAGCATTTACGTATTCAATACCATCAAACCCTAATTCTTTTGCAAAAGAAGCAAATTTGTATGGGTCATAGTTTTTTTCTCTTATCATTCTGTGAATAGACCATTGAGCAAGAGATAATTTAAAAAAGAGAGGAGATGCTTCTGAAGCACTATTTGATTTAGCTTTTGGATCATTGCAGCTAAGGTTACTTAAAAAAATAACACAAAGACCTAAACCAATTATTTTTGTAATAAATTTTGTTTGTTTCATCATAAATAGATTTTATAAATTTTTCTAAAATAATCAATATTTTTTCATCTGTATATATTTTCTATATTTGGTTTGAGATGTAAAGGTTTTTAAGATTTTATTTTATGAATAATAAATTTGATGCCATTGTTGTTGGAACAGGAATAAGTGGAGGTTGGGCAGCTAAAGAGCTTTGTGAAAAAGGACTAAAAACTTTGGTTTTAGAGAGGGGCCCTATGATTAAACATGTTGAAGATTATACTAATATGTTTAATGATCATTGGGATTATCCTCATGGGGATGTAATAACTAATGAAATAAGAAAAAACCAACCTAAACAAAGTAGAACTAATTATGTTAATAAAGAATCAACAAAGCATCTTTTTGTGGATGATAATCTACATCCATATAATGAAACAAAACCTTTTGATTGGATAAGAGGTTATCATGTTGGAGGTAGATCTTTAACTTGGGGAAGACAGGTTTATCGTTTGAGTGATTTTGATTTTGAAGCAAACATAAAAGATGGAATAGCCGTGGATTGGCCGATTAGGTATAAGGATATAGCCCCCTGGTATAGTTATGTAGAGCAATATATTGGTGTTAGTGGTGAAAAACTTGGGTTACCTCAATTACCTGACGGGGAGTTTTTAAAATCAATGGAAATGTATTGCGTGGAAGAACATTTAAAAAAATCAATTGCAAAAAATTATAAAGATAGAATCTTAACTATAGGAAGAGTCGCTCATATTACAGAAGGCACAAAACCAGGATTAGGAAGAGTTAGTTGTCAATACAGAAATAGATGTAGAAGGGGATGCCCTTATGGAGCATATTTTAGTTCTAATTCTTCAACACTTCCAGCGGCTGAATTAACTGGAAATATGACACTAAGGCCTAATTCTGTAGTTTATGAAGTAATATATGATCCGAATAAGCAAAGAGCAACAGGAGTTAGAATTATTGATTCTGAAACCAAAAAAACTTATGACTATTTTTCAAAAGTTATATTTCTTTGTGCATCTGCAATTCCTTCTACATCTATATTAATGCAATCAAAGTCAAACCGTTTTCCAAATGGGATGGGAAATGATTCTGGAGAATTAGGTCATAATTTGATGGATCATCATTTTAAAATAGGAGCAGAGGCTACAACAGATTTATTTGAAGATAAATATTATATTGGAAACAGACCAAATGGACTTTATTTGCCAAGATTTAGAAATTTAGGAGGAAAAACAAACCAAAAAGATTTTATAAGAGGTTATGGTTTTCAAGGAGGTGGTAGCAGAGATGCTTGGACTGAATATACAAAGGAGATGGCCTATGGAAAAGATTTTAAAAAAGCAATTCTAGAGCCTGGGCAATGGGGTATTAGCTTAAGTGGATTTGGAGAAATATTACCATATCATGATAATAAAATGACTTTAGATTACAATAAGAAAGATAAATGGGGATTACCAACAATTACATTTGATGCTTCAATACGGAAAAATGAAATTAATATGCGAAAAGATATGAAAGAACAGGCAGTTGAAATGTTAGAAAATGCGGGATTTAATAATGTAAAAAGTAGCGAAGAAAGATATGCTTTAGGTCTTGGAATTCATGAAATGGGTACTGCTCGAATGGGAAAAAATCCAAAAACATCAGTTTTAGGAAAATATAATCAGATTCATAGTGTCCCAAATGTTTACGTTACTGATGGAGCTTGTATGACATCAGGAGGATGTACAAACCCTTCAATAACTTATATGGCTCTTACTGCTAGGGCTGCTAATCATGCAGTTAGTGAATTAAAAAAAATGAACCTATAAATTCTATGGATAGAAGAAAAGCTTTACAGAATATTGGAAAGGGTATAGGGACTATTACTCTAACTCCAAGTATTTTAAACCTATTTCAGAGTTGTCAAAATAATTCATCAATAAATTTAAGTTTTTTCAATAAAGAACAATTTTCAGTTGTCTCTAAATTGATGGAAATAATAATTCCTGAGACTGAAACTCCTGGTGCAATTTCTCTTAAGATACCGGAATTTATTGATGCTTATATTTTTAATGTTATAGATGACGATAATTTTAGTAGCAAAGAAGTTTTAATAGAAGGGTTAAATAAATTTACTGATCTAGTAAAGTCAGAAACTAAAAAAGAGAAAATTAATAAAATTTCTTACAAAGATTGGGAAGATCAATTAAGAAAAGTTTTTATTTCTGAGGATAATAATGATGAAATAACCATAGCAATTAATGACATCAGAAAGTTAACAGTCGGAGCATATAAAATAAATGAATATGTGGGAGAAAAGCTTATGACTTATAACCCTGTCCCTGGCAAACAAATAGGATGCATTGATCTTAATGAAGCTAGTGGTGGTAGAGTTTGGTCTGGTACAGGACAATAATTATTTAATTATCAACTTTCCTTTCATGGACATATAGTGTCCTGGAAATGAGCATATGAATTCATAAGTTCCTTTTTCAGGAGCATCAAAAGTTATAGTATCGCTCTCACCTCCTCCAATAAGTTTTGTGTGAACTATAACTTGATTCCCTCCATCAGGAATATATTCGTTTTCCTTTTCTGAAGATGCTTTAATTCCAAATTCATTTGAGTTAACTCCTTTTTTAAGTAAAACAAAATTATGCCCCATAACTAGTTTATCTAATTTGCCTGTGTGATTTAGAGTTAAGGTTATTTTTTGTCCGCTAAAAGCAATGATTTCTTTTTTATCAAACTTCATAGAAAAATCATCAGAGTTTATAATAATTGCAATTTCTTTTTTTGAAGAAGAGGGGTCAGATTTTGATTGCGTCGACTGTTCTGTTTTAGTTCTTTTATATTGAAATTTTTCTTTCTTTTGGCTTTCATTATTGCCACATGAGCTAATTGAAATTAAAATTAAAAAAATAACAATTTTCTTAAATATTGAAAAAACAATAATATTTTTCATGTTGAGTTTTTTATAAATATTGGCAAAGAATTTTTTTGTTTTCACTTGGCAAAAGTATATCATAGAATACTTTAAAAAAAATTATGCTTTAATTATTTTTCTTTTAAATGAAACTAAATAAACTCCAAAAAAAACAAGAATACAGGCAGTAATTTTCACCCAATCAAGAGTATCGTTTCCAGTTAAAACCGCATAAATAATAGTAATTATTGGTTGTAGGTATGCAAAGGCTCCAATAGTTGTCGGTGGTAATGTTTTAAGAGCATAAACGTTTAAAAAATAAGTTAAAAAAGTAGTACAAATTACAACAAACCCAATTCTCCAAAGGGCAAAAAAAGGCATATTGTTCCATGAAATTTCAATAAAATCTGGATATGTGACTGGAAAAGTCATGAAAGAACCTACCAAGAACATCCATTTCATTATGGTAACGGTTTGATACTTTTCAGTTAACTTTTTAACAAAAACTAAATAGGCACCATAGCTTATAGAATTCCCTAATAATAAAATATTTCCTAAGGGAATATTTGGGGCATTTATTACAATTGATTGATTTCCATATATTATTAAAATTGTAGCTCCTGTGAATCCTATTATAATTCCAGAAATTTTAGGAAAATTTAAACTTTCATTTAAAAAAATTGCAGATAAAATTAGAATTATTATAGGGGTAAGAGTTACAATAACTCCACTATTTATTGGAGTTGAAAGTTCTAAACCCTTAAAAAACATTAACATGTTAATACACATGCCTAAAAAAGCAACTCCAATAATTCTAGAATAATCTTTTTTGTCAATTTTTTCATTAGGCAAAAATAGACTTACAATCCAAAAAAGAATAGAAGCTCCAACAACTCTTAACATAATAAAGCCAAAAGCACCAACGTAATCAGGCATTACGACTTTTGCAATTGTATGATTTAAGCCATATATTGTTGTAGCTCCAAATGCTGCAAATAGAGCAAAGATTTTATTTCTCATTTAAAAACTTTTTTATTTTTTCAATGGTTATTTTACTATTTCCAACAAAAAGTTTATTGCCATATAATAAAATTGGACGCTTTAAAAAAGTATAATGCTCTAGAATTAATTTTTCATAATCTGACTCTGATAGGATTTTAGTATTTAAATTTCTTTGCTTATACAATTGAGCTCTTTTATTAAAAAGTTCCTCGAAACTAATAGATAAAGAACGAATTGCTTTTAGTTTTTTTTTATCCAAGGGATTAACCTTTATATCAATAAGTTCTATATCGGAAGTTAAATTAAGTTGATTAATAATTCTTTTACATGTATCACATGTCTTTAGATAGAAGAATGCTTTCATAATAAATAAAGTCACAAATAAAATTCATTTTTATTGAAAAAAATATTTTTTGATTGAAAATCCAATACATTTGCAATGTTTGAAGGTATTTTATTAAATGAAAAACAAATTAAAATTTAACTCGAAGGTTATACATGGAGGGCAATCATTAGAAAAAGGCTATGGAGCAGTAATGCCTCCGATATATCAGACTTCTACCTATGCTCAAACTTCTCCTGGTAAACATTTAGGATATGAATATAGCAGAACACATAATCCAACTAGAACTGCACTTGAAAAGTCATTAGCGTCAATTGAAAATGGCAATCATGGTTTTGCTTTTGCATCAGGTTTAGCTGCAATGGATGCAATTATTAAGTTATTAAAGCCTGGTGATGAAGTTATATCAACTAATGATCTTTATGGTGGCTCATATAGATTATTTGATAAAATTTTTAAAGATTTTGGAATTAAGTTTCATTTCATTCCTATGGATAAAATACCCTTGATTAAGAGTTTAATAACAAATAAAACTAAATTGATTTGGGTAGAAACACCTACAAATCCTATGATGAACATTATTGATATAGAATTAATTTCTAATATATCAAGAAATAATAAAATATTATTGGCAGTAGATAATACTTTTGCATCTCCATATTTACAAAAACCATTGAATTTAGGTGCAGATATAGTTATGCATTCTGCAACAAAATATCTTGCTGGACATTCAGATGTCATTCTTGGATCAATTGTTTTAAACGATGATGTTATTGCTGAAAAAATTGGATTCATTCAAAATGCAAGTGGAGCTATTTGTGGACCTATGGATAGTTTTTTAACTCTCAGAGGAATAAAAACACTTCATTTGAGAATGAAGAGACATTGTAAAAACGCAAAAAAAATTGCTCATTATCTAAAAAGTCATTCTAAAATTGAAAAAGTTTTTTGGCCAGGCTTCCAGAATCATCCAAATCATGAAATCGCAAAAAAACAAATGAAAAATTTTGGTGGAATGCTTTCTTTTATTCCAAAAGGATCAGATTATAAATCCGCTATTAAAATTGTTGAAAAGTTGGAATTATTTACCCTCGCAGAATCTTTAGGTGGAGTTGAGAGTTTAGCAGGGCATCCCGCTAGTATGACTCATGCTTCTATTCCTAAAATTGAAAGAGAAAAAAGTGGAGTGGTTGATTCATTAATAAGATTAAGTGTAGGAATAGAAGATGTTGAGGATTTAATTTTAGATTTAGATAAAGCGATCGATTAGGGATTAATTATTATGAAAATTAATAATAAAAAAATATATTTTGCATCAGATAATCATCTTGGAGCTCCAGATTATAATTCAAGTTTGGAAAGAGAAAAATATTTTGTCCAGTGGTTAGATTTTGTTAAAAAAGATGCAAAAGAAATATTTTTATTAGGGGATCTTTTTGATTTTTGGTTTGAGTATAAAAAAGTTGTTCCAAAAGGTTTTGTAAGGGTTCTGGGTAAAATAGCCGAAATTTCAGATTCTGGAATACCTATACATTATTTTGTAGGAAATCATGACTTGTGGATGAATGATTATTTTCAAAAGGAATTGAGAATTAAAGTTTATAGAAATCCAAAAGATTTCAATATTATGAATAAAACATTTTATATAGGACATGGAGATGGTTTAGGCCCCCATGATATAGGGTATAAAATAATGAAGAAAGTCTTTACTAATTCTTTTGCAAAGTTTTTATATAAATTAATTCATCCTGATATAGGAATTGGTATTGGTCAATACTTTTCTCGAAAAAATAAAATTCTATCTGGAGAAAAAGACATTAAGTTTCTTGGAGACAATAAAGAGTGGTTAGCCAAATATTCTAGAAAAAAACTTCAAGAAAAACACCGAGATTATTTTATTTTTGGTCATAGACATTTACCAATGCAAATTGAACTAAATGAAAATTCTAAGTACATTAATCTTGGTGATTGGATAAATCATTATACTTATGGTGTTTTTGACGGTAATAAATTTGAAACAAAAAAGTGGAAAATTTAATTAAATAATGATTGAAAAAAAATCATTAGACTATGAAAAGACTATTTTAGTTGGAATAGTTGATTCAAATCAAAACCATGAAACTACAGATGAATATTTAGATGAGCTAGAGTTTCTTTCGTATACTGCTGGCGGAAAGGTTTTAAAACGTTTTACACAGAATTTAAATCAACCAAATCCTAAAACATTTATTGGAAAGGGTAAATTAAATGAAATTTTTGAGTATAATAAATTAAATAATGTTTCATCTGTAATTTTTGATGATGAATTAAGTCCAACGCAGCAGGCCAATATTGAAAAGTTTTTAAAGTGTAAAATCTTAGACCGAACAGGATTAATTTTAGATATTTTTGCTCAAAGGGCTAAAACATCCTATGCAAGAACTCAAGTTGAATTAGCTCAGTATGAATATATTCTTCCTAGACTAAAAGGATTATGGACCCATTTAGAAAGACAAAGAGGAGGTATTGGTATGAGAGGACCTGGTGAGACAGAAATTGAAACTGATAGAAGAATTGTTAGAGATAAAATATCTTTGCTTAAAAAGAAATTACTTTTAATTGATAAACAAATGTCTACTCAAAGAGGCAACAGAGGAGCTTTGGTTAGAGTATCTTTAGTTGGATACACCAATGTTGGAAAATCTACCCTTATGAATTCAATTGCTAAAACTAAAGTTTTTGCAGAAAATAAGCTTTTTGCAACACTTGATACAACAGTAAGGAAAGTTGTGATTGGAAATTTACCTTTCTTATTAAGTGATACTGTTGGATTTATAAGAAAACTTCCCACTCAATTAGTGGAATCATTTAAAAGTACTTTAGATGAAGTTCAAGAATCTGATTTATTGCTTCATGTTGTTGATATTTCTCATCAAAATTTTGAGAATCATATTGAAGCTGTTAATCAAATTTTAGATGACTTGAAAAGCTTAAATAAACCGATTTTGATGATTTTTAACAAAATTGATAATTATATACCTGAACCATGGGATGATTCTGATTTAATTTTAAAAAAGGAATCAAAACATCAAACTTTATCTGAACTTAAAAAAACATGGATGAATAAATCGAAAAATTTTTCAGTTTTTATTTCAGCTTTAAAAAAAGAAAATTTAGAATTTTTTAGAAAAAAAGTATATGAAGAGGTCAGAAAAATTCATGTTACAAGATTTCCTTATAATAATTTTCTATATCCTGAGGATTTAGCTAATAAAAAGAATATTTAATATCACTTATTTTTAATATTTATATATGTATTTGCTTGATGAGAAGATAATAATACCATATCTGCAATTGTAACGTGACTTGGAGTATTTGCAATATAAATAATTGACTTTGCAACATCTTCTGCAGATAAAGGTTTTAGACCAGAATAAACTTTTTTTGCACGATCATTATCTCCTTTAAACCTTACTAAAGAAAATTCTGTTTCAACAAGACCAGGATTTATAGCACTAACTTTAATTCCATATTTCAATAAATCAATTCTTAATCCCTGTGTAAAAGCATCTACAGCAAATTTGCTAGAACAATAGACACTTCCCTTTGGATAGACTTCTTTTCCCGCTATTGAACCAACATTGATAATGTGTCCAGATTTATTTTTCAACATAAATGGAATTACAGCTTTTGTAACATACATTAAACCTTTTACATTGGAATCAATCATTGCATCCCAATCATCTATATTAGCCTCATCAATGGAATCTAATCCATGGGCATTTCCAGCATTATTTATTAGGATATCAATTTTTTTGAATTTTAAAGGCAGACTATTTATAGAGGTTTTTACTTTTAAATTGTCTCTAACATCGAATTTAAGAGTTGTATTAGGAACTTTTACTTTTTTAGAAAGTTGGATTAATTTCTCTTCTCTTCTACCACATAAAATCAAATTAGCTCCTAATTTTGAGAAAGCCAAAGCTGTGGCATAACCAATTCCACTTGTTGCACCTGTAATAAGTATTGTTTTATTTTTCATTTAAGTAATTTAGGGAACTTTTTTACCATCACTTGCTTTTAAAATTAAAAACCAATCGTCAATTTCAAGATCAATTTTAATAGCATTAACTGCTAGTTTTAACCTATTTAGATTAGTTGAACCTAGGACTGGGTAGATATTAGCAGGATGCTTTAGAATCCAAGCCAGTAAAAGTTGATCATGAGTACAATTATATTTTTCAGATAATTCATTAAACAAAATAGTTATTCTTTTTTGTTTTTCATTTTTTTCTTTAAAAAAAGAACCTAAAGGAGACCAAGCCATAACCCCAATTTTATTTTCCTGCAAGTAATCTAAAGTGCCATCAACCATTGGATGGTTATTAGTTAATGAAAATTCAATTTGATTCCATAAAACTTTTGTTTCTTTTGAAATAAATTTTATTTGAGAATTAGTAAAATTTGAAACTCCAAAAGACTTTATTTTACCTTCTTCTTTTAGCTTATCTATTTCTTCAGAGATTTCTTTTGGATTCATTAAAGGACTAGGTCTATGAAGAAGTAGGACATCTAAATAGTCAGTTTTTAAATTTTTCAATGAATTTTCTACGCTAAATCTAATATGATCTTTTGAATAATCATAGTATTTAACCTTTAGAGGTCTTTTATCAGAAGGATATTGAATTCCACATTTGGAAATTAGAAATATAGATTCTCTATCAATTTTTGATAAAGAAAGTGCATTCCCAAATGATTTCTCAGTGGTATATCCACCATAAATATCTGCATGATCGAATGTGTTTATTCCTAATGAAAAGGATTTTTCAATCAATTCAGTCATTAAAATTTCTGACAAATTCTTTCCCCAAACTCCCCAATTCATTGTTCCAGAAATAATTTTAGAGATATTTTTCAAACTTTATTATCAATTTGTTTTTAAAATAACAACAATTATAAGTCTTATAAAAACAGTTTCTTTGATTTTTTAACCAATTATTAACAATAATAAACATAAATATTTTTCAAATTTGCATTCCCGTAATCAATAAAATTAATGTTATGAATAATAAATCTGATGGTGTTGACATTAAAGCAATAAATAAAAAGATAGAATCTGAAAGCGCTTTTGTAGATATTTTAAAATTAGAAATTAATAAAGTTATAGTTGGACAAAATAGCATGATAGAAAGGTTAATGATTGGTTTATTAGGTCAAGGACATATACTACTTGAGGGAGTACCTGGTCTTGCAAAAACTTTAGCAATAAATACTCTTAGTCAATCAGTTAAGGGAAGCTTTAATAGAATTCAATTTACTCCAGATTTACTTCCTGCGGATGTTATAGGAACAATGATTTACAATATTAAAGAAAATGATTTTTCAATTAAAAAGGGTCCTATTTTCGCAAATTTTGTTTTATCTGATGAAATAAATAGAGCTCCTGCTAAAGTTCAATCTGCTCTTTTAGAAGCCATGCAAGAAAAACAAGTTACTATTGGCGATACAACATTTAAGTTACAAGAGCCTTTTTTGGTCATGGCTACTCAAAACCCAGTTGAGCAGGAAGGGACTTATCCCTTACCTGAGGCACAAGTTGATAGATTTATGCTTAAAACCATAATTGATTATCCCAAATTAGATGAAGAACAAAATATTGTTAGAAATAATCTTAATAATAAAAAACCTCAAATAAAACCTGTTGTTTCTATAAAGCAAATATTATCAGCTCAACAAACAGTGAGAGAAGTTTATATGGATGAAAAAATAGAAAAGTATATTCTCGATTTAGTTTTTGCTACAAGATTCCCTGAAAATTATAAATTAGAAAAAATCAAACCTCTTATTAGTTTTGGAGCATCACCTAGAGGCAGTATAAACCTTGCTATTGCATCAAAATGCTATGCTTTTATGAAGCACAGAGGATATGTTATTCCTGAAGATGTAAGGGCTGTTATTTATGATGTTTTAAGACACAGAATAGGTTTGACATATGAGGCTGAAGCTGAAAATACTTCAACTGAAGATTTAATTTCTCAAATCATAAATGAAGTAGAAGTTCCGTAATTTGAGACTACTTTTTTTAAAATTTAATATTTATAAATGGATACCAAAGAGCTTTTAAAAAAAGTGCGAAAAATAGAAATAAAAACAAGAAGATTAAGTGATAATCTTTTTGGGGGGGAATATCAAAGTACATTTAAAGGTAGGGGTATGACATTTAGCGAGGTTAGACAGTATAATTATGGTGATGATGTAAGATCTATTGATTGGAATGTAACAGCTAGATATAATGAACCATTTGTAAAAGTTTTTGAAGAGGAAAGAGAACTTACTTTAATGTTGATAGTAGATGTTAGCGGTTCAGAAATGTTCGGTACCAAGACCCAACTTAAAAAAGAAATAATAACTGAAATTTCTGCAACTTTAGCATTTTCAGCACTTCAAAATAATGATAAAGTAGGGCTGTTATTATTTTCAAATCAAGTTGAACTTTATATTCCACCTAAGAAAGGCAAATCTCATATTTTAAGAATCATTAGAGAATTATTAGAGTTTAAACCTAAAAATAAGCTTACTGATATTAACATTTCTTTGGAATTTTTATCTGGAATACTTAAGAAAAAATCAATTGTATTTGTTCTTTCAGATTTTATGGATGATAAATATGAAAAAACTTTAAGTATAATGGCAAAAAAACATGACCTTACTGGAATTAGAGTTTTTGATCCAAAAGATGAGTTAATTCCAAACTTAGGACTTATCCAAATTAATGACTCTGAAACAGGGGAAATTAAATGGATTAATACACAATCTTCATCTGTAAGAAAAGCATATTCAAATCATTACCATAAAAATGTTTCTTTTTTTGAAAGTGTTTTAAAAAAAAATGGAGTGGGAATTCTCTCATGTAGAGTAGATGAAAGTTATGTAAAAAAGTTGCTCAATTTTTTTAATTCAAGAGGCTAATATTATGACAAAAATAGTCAGTTATTTCTTTTGGTTTTTTATTTTTCTATCAATTTCAGCTCAAGAAAAATATGATTTTTCTGTATCAGTTGATACTACTAAAATAAGAATAGGAGAACAGTTAAATTATAATATTGAATTAATTACAGATACTTTAAATTTAATTCAATTTGAAAAAACCCCATTTTTTTCATCCTTTGAAATAATTGATGAAAAGGAATTAGAAACTATAAGGTTAAAATCGAAATATAAATTAAGAAAACAATATTCTTTAATTCAATTTGATTCAGGATCATTTATAATTCCCAGACAAAAAGTAATTATTGATAATAATATTAAATTTTCAGATTCCATATCTATTTATGTTTCAAATGTCAAAGTTGATACTTTAAAACAAAAACTTTATGAAATTAAACCGTTGGCTTATGTAAAAAAAAGCTATGATAAATTAATTAGAGGAATATTACTTGTCAGCATAATTATTTTAATAATATTTGGAATTTTATATACATATTTTTATAAAAAAAGAAGAAAAAAGTTAATAGATAAAGAAATTCTTCCATTTGATCGAGCTATTAATGAATTAAAATTATTAGAAGAGGAAAAGCCAAAACTTCAAACTGAATTTAAAAACTTTTATTCAAAGTTAACGGAGATTGTTAGAAGATATATTGAGGAGGAAGTTAAATTAGATGCACTCGAAAGCACATCTCAAGAATTAATTGCAAAATTAGAAAACTTAATTGATAAAGGAAGTTTAGATCTTGAAAAAGAAACTGTTAAAAATCTAAAAAAGGTTCTTGAAAATGCTGATTTAGTCAAGTTTGCAAAATCAACTCCTGAAACAAATGTTGCAATTAATGACTGCAAGTTAGTTGAAGTTGTAGTTTTAGAAACCAAAGAGGGTCTTCCTGAACCAACAGAAGAAGAGATGCTAAAAAATCAAGAGTATTTAGAATCCATTGCAAAAAAACGAAGAAAAGAAAAAACTATTTGGGCATTTTCGTTAACATTAATAGCTGGTTTAATTACTTTATTATCCTCAATAGCTATTTATGGATATTACCCTGTCATAGATACTTTGACTGGTTATCCAACTAAAAAATTGTATAGTTCAAAATGGTTTAAAAGTCAATATGGAGTACCCCCTGTAATCATTGAAACACCAGAAGTTTTAGTTAGGAAAGAAAGTAAAAATAAAACCCAAACTTTTGAGTATGGGGATTTTTCTAAATCTATTTATATCTCTTTAGAGTTTGATTTTTCTCAAAGTTCTATAAATAGTAATAATAATTCTTCAAATGATAATAATGAAAATGAAAAAGGTGAACAATATATTGAAAAGATTATATCAAACTTTGAATCAAAAGGTGCAGTAAATATTCTTTTAAAAAATGAAAAGATTTCATTAAAATCAGGATCTTCAGCAGATAAGGTTTTTGGAACTTTTGATTATCCAAACAGTAATGAAACTGAGATGGTAAGATGTAACTTTACAAATTTAATCTTAGTATATGAAAGAGGAACTATTAATTTAAGAATTGTTTACAAAAAGGAAGATAGATATGGCTCTATGATTGAAGAAAAAATAATCAATAGTATTGAACTAATTAAAGAGTTGTAATGATGTTTAAAGATATTGAGTTAGCTAACCCAGAATATTTATGGATTCTTTTATTAATTCCAATGATTATTTTATGGGAATATATATCAAGATTTAAAAAATATCCTAATTTAAAATTATCTTCATTAAAGGGATTTAAAGATGAAAAATCCTTATTAGCAAAATTTAGGCCTCTTATTTTTGTTTTAAGAGTTTTTGCATTTATGTTAATTGTTATTGCATTATCTAGACCTCAAGTTGTTCAAGTTTCAACAAAAACTAAAACCAATAGAGGAATTGATATTGTAATGGCAATAGATGTTTCATCTAGTATGTTAGCTCAAGATTTAAAACCAAATAGATTAGCTGCATTAAAAAGAGTAGCTTCTCAATTTATTGATGATAGATTATCTGATAGAATTGGTCTTGTAGTTTATGCTGGTGAAAGTTATACTAAGACACCTATAACTAATGATAAATCAATAATAAAAATGGCATTAGAGAATATAAAGTTTGAAAATTTAATTGAGGATGGAACAGCAATTGGGATGGGTCTTGCTACATCTGTAAATAGATTAAAAGACAGCAGGGCTAAAAGTAAAATAATAATATTATTAACAGATGGAGTTAACAATTCAGGATTTATTGATCCTAAAATTGCTACAGAATTAGCAGTTGAATATGGAATTAAAACGTATACTATAGGGCTTGGAAGTAATGGAAATGCTAGAGCTCCTGTTGGGCTTTTACCTAATGGAAGCTTTAGATATGGAATTACTAAAGTTGAAATTGACGAGGATCTTTTAAAAGAAATTTCAAAATCTACAGGAGGATTATATTTTAGAGCTACTAATAATAAAAAGTTGGAGGAAATATATTCTGAGATAAATAAGTTAGAAAAAACTGAGATAGAAGAGTTTAAATACTATAATTATCAAGATAAGTACAGAGTTTTAGTTTTAATATCTATAGCACTATTATTTATTGAATGGATTTTAAAAAACACATTATTTAAAAGTTTTATATAATCATGTATCAATTAGAAGAAACACATTTTTTTATTCTACTTATAATAATTCCAATTATTTGGGTTGGATTTTTTATAATTTCAAGATGGAAAAAAAATAAGCAAGAAAAATTTGCTTCTACTATTTTGATGAATTATTTGAGTCCAAATAGGTCAAAATTTAAAACTAGACTTAAACTTTTTATTTTTAGTTTGTCAATTTTATGTCTTGTATTTGCTCTTGTAAACCCAAAAATTGGAACACAATTAGAAACGGTAAAAAGAGAAGGAGTTGATATTGTCTTTACAGTTGATGTCTCTAAAAGTATGATGGCTGAAGATGTAGCTCCTAATCGTTTAGAAAAGACAAAGCGTTTAGTTTCAGCAATATTAAATGAATTAGTAAGTGATCGTATTGGAATTGTAGCTTATGCAGCTAAAGCAATTCCTCAGTTACCTATTACAACTGATTATGGGTCTGCTAAAATGTTTTTACAAGCTTTAAATACAGATATGCTTTCCTCTCAAGGAACGGCCTTAAATAGTGCTATTGATTTAGCAATAACTTTTTTTAATGATAATGATCAAACAAACAGACTAATATTTTTGATATCAGATGGAGAAGACCATTATGAAAAGAGTTATGAATCAGCCAAAAAAGCTTCAGATCTGGGAATTAAGATATTTACATTTGGAATAGGTTCAGAAAAAGGAGCCCCAATTCCTATAAAAATAAATGGAATTATTGAATCTTATAAAAAAGATATAGATGGTGAAGTTGTAATAACTAAGAAAAATGAAGAGGTTTTAACTAAAATAGCTGAAGTTACTGGTGGTTTATATAAGGAGGGTAATAACACCAATGATGTTATAGAATTTGTTGTTAAATTACTTAAAGATATGGATAAAAAGGAGTTTGAGGCTAAAAAATTTGTAAGTTATAAAGATAGGTTTCAATCATTTTTAATTGGAGCTTTATTTTTTCTTATAATCGATTTACTTTTGTTTGAGAAAAAAACAAAATGGCTTCAAAAGTTAAATTTATTTAATGAGAGTACTAATGTTTGATAAAAAACTATTTTTTTTAATTGCTTTATTTCCTTTTTTAATTTATAGTCAAAAAGGAGAGACGATTAATCATATATATGAGGGAAATAAAGAAGCTGACTTAGAAAAATATTCTGAAGCAGAAATAAAATATAGAAAAGCTCTTTCTATTTCTCCAGAAGAAACAAAAGCCCTTTATAATCTCGGGAATACTCATTTTAATGATAAAAATTTTGATGAAGCATCACAGAGATTTTTTCAAACACAGAAGTTTTCAAAGGATAAAAGTGAAAAACACATGGCTTTTCATAATATGGGAAATGTTTTCATGAAAAAAAAGGACTATGCAAAAGCAGTTGAATCATATAAAAATGCATTAAGAAATAATCCCAAAGATGATGAAACAAGATATAATTATGCTTTGGCAAAAGAATTATTAGAAAAAGAAAATCAAAAGAATGAGAATAAAGATGATAATGAAGATAAGCAGAATAAAGATGATAAAGATAAGTCAGATAAAAATAAAAATGATGATAAGAAAGACGAGAATAGTGAAAAAAAAGAAGATGACAAGAAAAATAAAAAT